>CAADII010000041.1_pt1 | contig 1813 bp, 2 predicted proteins | sample 2381371 | NCBI WGS metagenome assembly CAADII01 (sample SAMEA5147523, study PRJEB30075) | plant metagenome | biome: Evergreen rainforest; feature: Forest; material: Leaf | place: Madagascar | collected 2016-11 | reverse complement strand
GACTCGATGCGGAACGGCAGGATGCCGACGCTGCGCGCGTTGAGCTGCCAGGTCTCGCGCGGCTGATCCTCGTTGTCGGTCCAGGGTTCGCGCTCCATGCGGCCGACGACCAGCACGCGCATGCCCTTGTGATAGAGCTTGGCCCAGTGCTCGGCATCGCGATGCCACAGCTCCACCGGCGCCCAGAAGCCGCCGCGGTCCTCGAAGGTGCCGTCCTTCTTCGGCACCGGGTTGTCGAAATAGACGTTCAGCCGCAGCAAGCGCCGCGGTTCGTCGTTGCCGTTGGGAAACTCACGGTACTCGGGGGGCGAACCGATGTTGCCTTCGCCCGAAAAATGCGTGCTCATGGTGCAATCTCCTTGGTGGTTGAAATACCCGTGCCATGTCGGCGTCGGGCGCGTGCTGGGGTGCCCGGCGCGATCACCGATCGCGCATCGCGGGGGGTATGGATGCGAGCCGGCGCAGGTAGGCGTCTTCCGCCTCGGCGGCCTTGCTGGCGCACTCCTGGGCCTGCCTGCCCAGGGTGTGCAACAGGCTGATCTGCATGTTCAGCGTGATGCGCTGCAGCTCGATCGCGTGCAGGTCGGCCAGCAGGTTGACCGGCGTGCCGGTGCTCGCCATCAGCTCCTGCCACAGGGCCACGCCCATGGCCGAACGGTCGTGCCTGCGCCAGCGCAAGAACTTCGTTCCCGCGCCAGTGGTCTGCTGGGCCAGCTCGACGGGCAGCAGGTGGAAGGGATGCCCGCCGGCCTGTTGCAGCACCTGTCGCTGCGCCAGGCCGATCAACTCGTCGCGCATGGCGAAGCACTGGCTGGCCCAGGCCTCCAAGTCCCCTTTACCCTTAAAAGGCCTTAAAAGGCCTTTTAGAGAGGCCGCGTGTTCCAGGCGCATGAAGGCTCCCTGTTGCAAACCCCGGAAGTAGCGGGTGGGCGGGTTCAGATCGCTCATGCGGGTTCGTCCTCGTCGGCAGCGGCTGCGCCTTCGGACGGGTCGGGAGCAGCGGCCGCATCACCATCGACGCTGGTAGCGACTGCGGCAGGACTCTCACCGCGCTGTTGCAGGCCACGGCGCACGATGGGTGGCGCGAACTTCGAGCGGCGCGTGCCTTCGAGCACGTCCTGCGGCAGTTCGCCGAACTTCTCCAGCGCGGCCCGCGCTGCGGCATTCTTCGCCGCGAAGTCATCGCGGGTGCAGCCCGAATAGCGATACTGCTGGGCCAGCGAGAACAGGCTGCGCAGCGCGTGCGCACCCTCGTTGAGCCAGCGCTCCAGGGTGCTGCGGTCGATCAGCGCGGTGTGATGGGCGAGGATCAGCTTGCGCGCGATGTCGTCATAGTCGGCTAGGAGATAGACGGCGGCAAAGCCCAACTGCGCATTGACGAACAGTGGCAGCTTGACGGGCTGCACGTTGAGGTTCTCGCTCAGGCTCAGCGCCGCGGGCACACCGGATAAGGCCTGGTCGACCTGCTCGCGCAATGCCTGAAGGGTAGTCTTGGTCTGTTCGAGCTTGTCGTCGATGCGCAGCATCCACCAGTCCGAGTACGGATCGTCCTGTTCCGAGCCGCGCTTCATCTTGTTCATGACGGCGATGTAGCCGTTCAGGCCGACGATGCCCGGTCGCCCCTCGGCGGCGGCCCGGCCGTGCCAAATGCGCGAAGCGTGGTGGGTGTGCAGCGTCAGCGACATCGCGCTGCGCAGTGATCCGAGGTTGAGTTGCAATGGTTCGTTGCTGGTTGCCATGGTGATCGCTCGCTGGTGGACAGGGAGCCGCCAGCATCCGCATGCCGCGGAAGGCAGTCAGTCAACAAACCGAA
>CAADII010000018.1_pt1 | contig 3274 bp, 4 predicted proteins | sample 2381371 | NCBI WGS metagenome assembly CAADII01 (sample SAMEA5147523, study PRJEB30075) | plant metagenome | biome: Evergreen rainforest; feature: Forest; material: Leaf | place: Madagascar | collected 2016-11 | reverse complement strand
GGGCAAGGTCCGCGTGGCATCACGCCTTGAGCTGGCGCATGCCTTCGGCCAGCAGCCACAACGCCCGGTTCAGGCGCAGGTTCTGGTCGATGCCTTGCACCGGACGGGTGCGCTGATTGCGGCCGTTGGCCGTGCGTCCGTTCAAGCCGCCTTTGACGAGGTTCTCCTGGACGCGGTTGAAGACGGCCCACAGGTCGTTCTTGCGGTCGTCCCATCGCCGGGGTGCCAGCAGTTGGCTCTCCGTGACAGGCGTAGACTTGGCTGGATCGTCGTACTTGAGTGCGAGCGCGGAGTTTGCAAAGACCTCCGCTTCGCCCTCATCGAGGGTGATGGTGCGCATTGCATCGCGCGCGTTCTCCACGCGCTCGAAGCCGTCGAGGACTCCGTAGGCACCTTCGATCACCTGGCTGGCCACGTCGCCCTTGTGGGGAACGCGGATGTCGGCGGTGGTGTCACCGCAAACCAGGCCGTTGTGGCAGACGAACCGGAACATGCCGGCGAGCATCTGATAGCTGCTCGTGCCATCGTGCGAGTTGTCGGGTAGGGACAGGCCATTGCTGGCCCATCCCCCCTAAGAACCGTACGTGAGAGTTTCCCCTCATACGGCTCAAGCCTTTCAAAGCCCGCTTTCGCGAACCGGCTTCACTACCTTGAGACCATTGACGTGGATCTGGTTATGGCAGTTCGGATGCACCATGATGAGATTGGTACTCCCGTCCTTTCCGCCATCGACCCGCCGGATGATGTGATGGACATGCCATCCCGTCTCCTGTGTGATCAATTGCTGGCAAATCGGACAACGGCGATCCTGTTCCAGCCAGAGGTTGATCAGCTTCTTCCTGCCCCTCAGCGAGTTCTGCATCTTGAGACTTACACGTTCCTCAAAATACGTCTCCTGCTGCGGGTCGAATGGATTGGCTTCCAACTTGATCAACGGATGCCGCTTGATGGGTGTATCGCTTGCCTTCCGCAGCGTCCACAGGATGGGATTCCCGTCAGGGAATCTTTCGCCTGTTGGCGCCGCAAACACCCAGTTACGGGTGCCTGAAGAATTGAAATAGCGCTGTTTAACCCAGCGACTACTTTTCTGCGGATGCCTGCGTACTGCCCAACGCCATAACGCCGTCCAAATCTCGTGATCGACACGGGCAAACGTCTCTTTGGAGACAACGCTGGTGAAAATTCGCCCAGCCCCTGATCATTGGGTTCAGCATCTCAATCAGCTTGCGCTGCTCGACTGCCTTACTCATTTTGATCTTGGAACGTACCTTTCCCAGAAAAGTCGCTACATTCGCGTTCGATGGCTTAATCAACAGCTTGCCGTTGTACTTGCGAATATTTTGACCAAGAAAATCGAAGCCCTCGTCTACGTGCGTGATCTTGGTTTTCTCGGGAGAGAGCGTGAGCCCCCGTTCCTGCATGAATTCCTCGACCAGCGGCATGACTTCCTGCTCAAGTAGCTCTTTCGAGCGTCCTGTCACGATGAAGTCGTCCGCATACCTCACATAGTTGACTCCTAGCTTGACCTGTTTGCCGCCCACGTACCGGGTTCTTCCGATCCTTGCACGCAGTTCAGCCTGAAGGCCATCCAGAACGAGGTTCGCCAGTGTTGGCGAGATGATGCCTCCTTGCGGAGTACCAGCTTCGGTTGGGAAAAGTTGCCGATCTTCCATGTATCCGGCTTTGAGCCATTTCTTCAGGATCGTGCGATCCGTCGGTATGTGGCCAAGCAACCAGTCATGGCTGATGTTGTCGAAGCAGCCCTTGATGTCGCCTTCAAGAATCCATTGCGGGGAATGCCGTCGAGACAATGATACAAAGCACATCTCTATTGCATCTGCCGTGGATCTTGCAGGTCGGAACCCGAAAGAGCACCGATCCGCTGTAGTCTCGGCCACGGGTTCGAGAGCCAGCAGGTATAACGCCTGCATTGCCCTGTCCTTCATGGTCGGGATACCCAGCGGCCGCATCTTCCCGTTGGCTTTGGGAATGTAGACACGCTTCAGCGGTTGGGGACGATACCCGCGCCGCTTGATTGACAACATGGCTTGAGACTTGGATTCCGGGGTGGACCACGTGATGCCATCCACACCCGGCGTCTTCTTGCCTTGGTTCTCGGTAACTCGTCTGACGGCTAATGCTTTGCCGCTGAACGAGTGGGTCAAAATCCACTGCAAGGCTTTCACCTTGCCGTGTTTCCCTTCCTGTGCAGCCTTTACGATACGCGCTTGGAGCCTCCGCACTTCACGGTGATGCTTGGCCCAGTCGATGCTGTGCCATGCGACCGATTCGCGTGAGGGCGCACCCGCGCAAGCAATTTCTTGCGTAGTCATCTGCAATTCCCTCTTGAAGAAGGTTGGACAAGTTCTCTCGTAGAGAAAGACCAAGTGGAAGTCTGCCCGCTTTCACGTGGGGTGATGTCGCCTTGCGGCTCAATCCCTATCCACCCCATTACAGGGCGGCATTCGCTTTTTCCACATTCCTATACCCGCACCACCATCAGCATTCCTTACGGTTTGCCTGCCCGGAGGGCAGCAATACGGGCTTACCGTGTTTCACCTGATTAACGAGGTGGGTTAGACCCTGCCTATTCACCGGCGGTCGTTGTGTCCGTGTACTCCAACTGATAACTGGAGTAACCGACCGCGTACCTTTTGGTTCAAGCCTGTCAGCATCTTTGGCTTGTCAATCATAACGGCGTTTATCAGCAGTTCACTTGCGTTGGTCATACCACCCAGCCTAGCTCCGTATCCGCATTGATGCTCGCAGATAATGCTTAATCCTCACGGCTTCAGCACGGCCCAAAGGCCCGGCTACATTGTCCCGGCAGCTTCACACAAGACCGTTACCAGTCTTGCATGTGCCGGTAGGCTACTGATGACGGAACATCAGGTTCCTCTTCGGGGTTTCCCCCGTTGGAACAATTAATCAGGCGACTTCACGTCGCACGACCAGGATGATCTCGTTCGCCTCGTCGCCGTTGATCTGGCTCGCATGGCGAAGTCGGATGAGGTGCTTGGTGAACTCGCGTCGATCCTCGTTGCGCACGCGGGTCTGGCAGACCATGAACGGCTCGAAGCCCTCCGTGCGCAGCTTGGAGAGCACGGTCGAGGTCGGTATGTAGGCATACCGATCGGACCGGCTGCCGTGTGGTTCATCGGCGAAGATGCTGGGCGCCACGGCGCGGATCTGGTCATCCGAGAGCGGACGGTCCGCGCGCAGTACGGGGAACGATGCGAAAAGCGTGTGGCGAGAGACATAGTGGTTCTCCTTG
>CAADII010000010.1_pt1 | contig 3991 bp, 2 predicted proteins | sample 2381371 | NCBI WGS metagenome assembly CAADII01 (sample SAMEA5147523, study PRJEB30075) | plant metagenome | biome: Evergreen rainforest; feature: Forest; material: Leaf | place: Madagascar | collected 2016-11 | reverse complement strand
ATGGCGGCCGGCATCTTCACCACTATGCGCGTGGCCGGAGAAGCCATCGCCATCGCGGCCATCGGTGCCGTATTGGTCGGTTTGACGACCGCGAACCTGCGCGCAGCGGCGCAGGCCGGCTGGCTGATGATTCCCGTGTTGCTGTTGCTGGTGTTCGCCGGCGTGCAGCTGTTCTCCGGCGGCAGCAGCGAGGCACCCGTCGCGGCCGATGCCGGCGGGCAGCTCACGTCCGAGAAGATGAAGGCGCTCGGCATCGAAGGCGACACGCCGCGCGACACAGTGGCCACGCTCGTCGCGCAGGTCAAGCAGCTGCGTACCGAGCTGCAGACCGCGATGTCCGACAACCAGACCCAGCGCGCCGAGAACGAACGCCTGCGGCAGCGCGAGGGGGCGATCGACCAAGGCATCAATTCCGCACTGGAGACCGAGCGCGCCACGCTGCGGCGCGACCAGGAGCGTCTGGCCGGCGAGCGGCAGCAGACCGAAGGCCTGCTCGACGACCTGCAGCGACGGCTGGAGACCATCGGCGGCCGCGGTGGCCACGGCGACCTGCCGGTCGGCCTGGGCTTGCGTGACGGCGACGGCGAGGGCTTCGGCAGCGCGACCGGCACGCGCTGGGTCGAGCCTGACGATGCGCGCCAGTTGGAAGGCCGCAGCGGCAACGCGACCGGCCCGAGCTTCCCGACCAGCTTCGGCCCGGCCCAGCGCACGCTGGAGAACACCGTTGGCACCGTAGCCGATGCCGGTGCCCGCACGGCCGGCGTGAAGTCCGCCAAGCCGGTCTACACGGTGCCGACGAACTCAACTCTGATGGGGTCGGTCGCGATGACGGCGCTGATCGGCCGCGTGCTGATCGACGGCACGGTGAACGATCCGTATCCGTTCAAGGTCTTGGTCGGCCCCGACAACCTCACAGCGAACGGCATCGACATTCCCGACGTGGCCGGCGCCGTCTTCAGCGGCACCGCCGCGGGCGACTGGACGCTGTCGTGCGTGCGCGGCCAGGTGCGCTCAATCACCTTCGTCTTTACCAACGGGAGCATCCGCACCATCCCCGAGGACGGCGAACGCAGCAACCAGCAAGGCAATGGCCAGCAGGGCGGCCTGGGCTGGATCAGCGACCCCTACGGCATCCCGTGCGTCAGTGGCGAACGCCGCAGCAATGCGCAGCAGTATCTCGGCACGCAGGCCCTGATCACCGCCGCAGGCGCTGGCGCAGCGTCGCTGATCGATTCCGACAGCGGCCAGGTTTCTTACATCGGCGCCGATGGCTCGCTTGGCAACGTGGGCATCAGCGGCAACGAGGCGATGGGGCGGATCCTCGCCGGCGGCGTGCGCGACATGGCCGACTGGGTCAACAAGCTCTACGGCCAGGCCTTCGCCGCCGTCTACGTGCAGCCCGGCGCGAAGGTGGCCGTCCATCTCGAAAAGCCGCTGGCCATCGACTTCGATCCCGAAGGCCGCAAGGTCGACCACCGCGCAGGAGACGCCCATGCACTCGAACTGGACTAAGCCCTGGCTGCTCGCGCTCGCGGCGGCCGTACTGGCCAGTTGCGCGACCAGCAAGGAAGACCTGATGCCGCATGGCGGTCGCACGATGCAGGACATCTGGCACCAGGAGACCGGCGACAGCGCCGGCGGCGGCGCAGCGGGCCGGGTGGCGGGGCGCTAGTTGCTGGACGCCCGCCAAGGCCTGCGCCGGCCCCTGACCGACGCCGATGTGCAGGCCGCGCCCGACGAGCAACGCCGATACACCCGCACCGCCGCCAACGAAGTCCGCCGCCAGTTCCACCGGCTGCCCAACCCCGACCTGATGATGTACGTGTATCCGCACCTGGCCGGCACCGACCCGGTGCCGGTTCCCGGTTACAGCACGGTGTTCCCCCTGTACCAGCGGGTGCAATACGCCATGCCCGGCGAGCGTACGGAGGACTACTGACATGGCGCTGAGCTGGCCTTGGCGAAAGCGCGGCGCGGCGGAGCCGGCCACCGACCTGGACACGGAGGCTCCGGACGGGTGGCAGCGCCATGTCCAGGCGCTGCACGAGGCTGGCATCCCGACGCCCGGCGACGCCGTGCGCGACGGAAGGCCGGCCACCCAGGCCGACGAGCAACGGCTCTACCACGTGGCGCCGTCCTTCGTCGACCTGCTGCCGTGGGTCGAGTATCTGCCCGGTTCGCAGTGCCTGCTGCTGGAGGACGGGCAGTCGGTCGCGGCGTGCTTCGAGCTCACGCCGCTGGGCACCGAGGGGCGCGAGCCGGCGTGGCTGGCGCAGGCCCGGGACGCATTGGAGAACGCGCTGCAGGACTCCTTCGACGAGTTGGACCAGGACCCCTGGGTCGTGCAGCTCTACGCCCAGGACGAAGCCAACTTCGACGCCTACCTGGGCACGCTGCGCAACTACATCCAGTCCCGCGCGCAGGACACCGCCTTCACCGCGTTCTACTTGAAGTTCTTTGCCCATCATCTGCGCGCCGTGTCCAAGCCGGGCGGCTTGTTCGAGGACACCGCGGTGACCCGCCTGCGCTGGCGCGGGCAGACACGGCGGGTGCGCATGGTCGTGTACCGGCGCTCGGCGGGCCAGGCCAGCCGGCGCGGCCAGACGCCCGAGCAGGCGTTGAACACCGTCTGCGACCGGCTGCTTGGCGGCCTGGCCAACGCGGGCATCCGGGCACGGCGACTGGGCGGGGCCCAGATCCACGACTGGCTGCTGCGGTGGTTCAACCCGCATCCGACGCTGCTGGGTCCGGACGCCGAGGACCGCGAGCGCTTCTACCGGCTCGCCGCCTATCCGGACACGTCCGAGGCCGACGAGATCGAGCTGGCGAGCGGGCGGGATTTCAGCCAGCGGCTGTTCTTCGGTCAGCCGCGCTCGGACGTGGCGCAAGGGGCCTGGTACTTCGACGGCATGCCGCACCGCGTGCTGATCACCGACCGGCTGCGCATGCCGCCCGGCACCGGGCACCTGACCGGCGAGACCCGCAAGGGCGACGCGGTCAACACGCTGTTCGACCAGATGCCGGAGGACACGGTGATGTGCCTGACCCTGGTCGCCACCCCGCAGGACGTGCTCGAAGCCCATCTCAACCACCTGGCGAAGAAGGCCGTCGGCGAGACCCTGGCATCGGAGCAGGCGCTCAAGGACGTGCAGCAGGCGCGCTCGCTGATCGGCAGCGCCCACAAGCTCTACCGCGGCACGCTGGTGTTCTTCCTGCTCGGCCGCGACGAGGCCGAGCTGGACCGCCGCGGGCTGCAGCTCGCGAACGTCATGCTCAATGCCGGGCTGCAGCCGGTGCGGGAAGAGGACGAGGTCGCTCCCCTCAACAGCTATCTGCGCTGGCTGCCTTGCGCGTACCACCCCAGCCAGGACCGCCGGCAGTGGTACAGCCAGCTGATGTTCGCCCAGCACGCAGCGAACCTGTCGCCAGCGTGGGGTCGCAGCCAGGGCACGGGGCATCCGGGCATCACCTTCTTCAACCGCGGCGGCGGGGTCATCACGTTCGACCCGTTCCGCAGGCTGGACCGGCAGATGAACGCCCACCTATTCCTGTTCGGCCCGACCGGCTCGGGCAAGTCCGCCACGCTCAACAACATCCTCAACCAGGTCGCGGCGATCTACCGCCCGCGCATGTTCATCGTCGAGGCCGGTAACAGCTTCGGACTGCTGGGCGACTTCGCCAAGCGTCTGGGGCTCACGGTCAACCGCGTCAAGCTCGCGCCCGGCTCGGGGGTGAGCCTGGCGCCGTTCGCGGACGCGCGCCGCCTGATCGAGACACCCGGCGACATGCAGACGCTCGACGCCGATGCGCTGGACGAGGAGCAGCCCGCTCCGGTGGATGCAGACGAGCAGCGCGACGTGCTCGGCGAGCTGGAGATCACGGCACGGCTGATGATCACGGGCGGCGAAGACAAGGAAGAAGCCCGGATGACGCGGGCCGATCGCTCGCTGATCCGCCAGTGCATCCTCGACGCCGCCGAACATTGTGTGGC
>CAADII010000063.1_pt1 | contig 6037 bp, 3 predicted proteins | sample 2381371 | NCBI WGS metagenome assembly CAADII01 (sample SAMEA5147523, study PRJEB30075) | plant metagenome | biome: Evergreen rainforest; feature: Forest; material: Leaf | place: Madagascar | collected 2016-11 | reverse complement strand
CGCCCAAAAGCAAAACCCCATCCGGGTTACCGGATGGGGTTTTGGGGATAAGAGCCTGACAATGACCTACTTTCACAGACGTCCGTCCACTATCATCGGCGCGAAGGCGTTTCACTGTCCTGTTCGGGATGGGAAGGAGTGGTACCACCTTGCTATGGTCGTCAGGCGTAACTGTTTGACGTGTCGCGGTTGAGTGCGGCACATCCAATCTGGGAAGAAGCTGTAGAAGTGTGTTTCAGGCTGGGCCTGAGACAACGAATTGGGATTGTTGGCTTGCTGCAGACGGTGCAGCAAGTTTTGAGTTTTGAACGACACTGTCGCTATAACTATCAGCGTTTAACCGCCAGGGTTATAGGATCAAGCCGCACGGGCAATTAGTATCGGTTAGCTTAACGCATTACTGCGCTTCCACACCCGACCTATCAACGTCCTGGTCTCGAACGACCCTTCAGGGGAATCAAGTTCCCAGGGATACCTAATCTTCAGACGAGTTTCCCGCTTAGATGCCTTCAGCGGTTATCTCTTCCGTACTTAGCTACCCGGCAATGCCATTGGCATGACAACCGGTACACCAGAGGTACGTCCACTCCGGTCCTCTCGTACTAGGAGCAGGCTCCGTCAAGTATCCAACGCCCACGGCAGATAGGGACCAAACTGTCTCACGACGTTTTAAACCCAGCTCACGTACCTCTTTAAATGGCGAACAGCCATACCCTTGGGACCGGCTACAGCCCCAGGATGAGATGAGCCGACATCGAGGTGCCAAACACCGCCGTCGATATGAACTCTTGGGCGGTATCAGCCTGTTATCCCCAGAGTACCTTTTATCCGTTGAGCGATGGCCCTTCCATTCAGAACCACCGGATCACTATGTCCTGCTTTCGCACCTGTTCGACTTGTCAGTCTCACAGTCAAGCACGCTTATGCCATTGCACTATCAGCACGATTTCCGACCGTACCTAGCGTACCTTCGAACTCCTCCGTTACACTTTGGGAGGAGACCGCCCCAGTCAAACTGCCCACCATGCACTGTCCCCGACCCGGATAACGGGCCTAGGTTAGAACCGCAAACAAACCAGGGTGGTATTTCAAGGACGGCTCCACGTGATCTAGCGACCACGCTTCAGCGCCTCCCACCTATCCTACACAGACCGGTTCACAGTCCAATGCAAAGCTACAGTAAAGGTTCATGGGGTCTTTCCGTCTAGCCGCGGGTAGATTGCATCATCACAAACACTTCAACTTCGCTGAGTCTCGGGAGGAGACAGTGTGGCCATCGTTACGCCATTCGTGCAGGTCGGAACTTACCCGACAAGGAATTTCGCTACCTTAGGACCGTTATAGTTACGGCCGCCGTTTACCGGGGCTTCGATCAAGAGCTTGCACCCCATCACTTAACCTTCCGGCACCGGGCAGGCGTCACACCCTATACGTCGACTTTCGTCTTTGCAGAGTGCTGTGTTTTTAATAAACAGTCGCAGCCACCGATTCTCTGCGGCCCCATCATGCTCCGAGCGCAGGCTCTTCACACTACCGGGGCATACCTTCTCCCGAAGTTACGGTATCAATTTGCCGAGTTCCTTCTCCCGAGTTCTCTCAAGCGCCTTGGAATATTCATCCCGTCCACCTGTGTCGGTTTGCGGTACGGTCTCGTACAGCTGAAGCTTAGAGGCTTTTCTTGGAACCACTTCCAATCACTTCGCGAACCATGTTCGCTCGCGCCACACCCTTGAATTACGCGCCCGGATTTGCCTAAGCGCCTTCTTCGATGCAGCAACAGGGACATCCAACACCCTGATGATCTTCCGCAATCCGTCCCCCCATCGCACTGTACGACGGTGCTGGAATATTAACCAGCTTCCCATCAGCTACGCATCTCTGCCTCGCCTTAGGGGCCGACTCACCCTGCGCCGATGAACGTTGCGCAGGAAACCTTGGACTTACGGCGAGGGGGCTTTTCACCCCCTTTATCGCTACTCATGTCAGCATTCGCACTTCTGATACCTCCAGCAGCCTTTACAAGCCACCTTCGCAGGCTTACAGAACGCTCTCCTACCGCGTGTACATAGTACACACCCGCAGCTTCGGTTCATTGCTTAGCCCCGTTACATCTTCCGCGCAGGACGACTCGATCAGTGAGCTATTACGCTTTCTTTAAAGGATGGCTGCTTCTAAGCCAACCTCCTGACTGTCTGTGCCTTCCCACTTCGTTTCCCACTTAGCAATGATTTGGGACCTTAGCTGGCGGTCTGGGTTGTTTCCCTCTTGAGTCCGGACGTTAGCACCCGGTGCTCTGTCTCCCAAGCTGTACTTGCAGGTATTCGGAGTTTGCCATAGTTTGGTAAGTCGCCATGACCCCCTAGCTATAACAGTGCTCTACCCCCTGCAGTAATACTTGAGGCACTACCTAAATAGTTTTCGGAGAGAACCAGCTATTTCCAGATTTGTTTAGCCTTTCACCCCTATCCACAGCTCATCCCCTAATTTTTCAACATTAGTGGGTTCGGTCCTCCAGCACGTGTTACCGTGCCTTCAACCTGGCCATGGATAGATCATCTGGTTTCGGGTCTACACCCAGCGACTGAACGCCCTATTCGGACTCGCTTTCGCTACGCCTTCCCTATTCGGTTAAGCTCGCCACTGAATGTAAGTCGCTGACCCATTATACAAAAGGTACGCAGTCACCCCACAAGGAGGCTCCTACTGTTTGTATGCATACGGTTTCAGGATCTATTTCACTCCCCTTCCGGGGTTCTTTTCGCCTTTCCCTCACGGTACTGGTTCACTATCGGTCGATCACGAGTATTTAGCCTTGGAGGATGGTCCCCCCATCTTCAAACAGGATTTCACGTGTCCCGCCCTACTTCTCGTACGCTTAGTTCCACCTTCGTAATTTCGTGTACAGGGCTATCACCTGCTATGGCCGGAGTTTCCAATCCGTTCCACTATCACGAAGGCTAAAACGTACAGGCTCTTCCGATTTCGCTCGCCACTACTTTCGGAATCTCGGTTGATTTCTTTTCCTCGAGCTACTGAGATGTTTCAGTTCACCCGGTTCGCTTCCACTGACCTATGTATTCAGTCAGGGATACTCCTTGCGGAGTGGGTTTCCCCATTCGGACATCTACGGATCAAAGCTTGTTTGCCAGCTCCCCGTAGCTTTTCGCAGGCTACCACGTCCTTCATCGCCTGTGATCGCCAAGGCATCCACCATATGCACTTAGTCGCTTGATCCTATAACCATGTCGGCTATAAGACGCTGATACTTTGTAGCGTTTGTGCCGTTCATAAGTTTCAAAGCAAGATCCGGCTTGCGCCAAATCCTTGAGAACTTGAACTATTAATGCAATCACAACCCGTGTCTAATCGTCGATGCCTAAGCATCTACCAATCAAACACACTTCGTTGTGCTTCTTCCAGATTGTTAAAGAACAAAACAGCCGTCGGGATAAACCCAACTGTCAGCATTCAGCAAACGCTGACAGTTGGACTCACGTCCAATGTCGTGCCAATTGATTAATTTGTAGTGGTGGAGGATGACGGGATCGAACCGACGACCCCCTGCTTGCAAAGCAGGTGCTCTCCCAGCTGAGCTAATCCCCCGGAATATCCCAATCCTGAACCCAGGACCAGAAACACTCGATGGTGGGTCTGGTTGGATTCGAACCAACGACCCCCGCCTTATCAAGACGGTGCTCTAACCGACTGAGCTACAGACCCAAACCGTTAGGACCAGCAACCCAGCCCATCGCCAGAGAAAGATCTCTCTAACCCCGGTCAACAAACTAACCAATCAAACAACAACCGATAAGCGTGGACGCTTTCGCTTCGTGCGCTTCGCTCTTAAAGGAGGTGATCCAGCCGCACCTTCCGATACGGCTACCTTGTTACGACTTCACCCCAGTCATGAACCCTACCGTGGTAATCGCCCCCCTTGCGGTTAGGCTAACTACTTCTGGTAGAACCCACTCCCATGGTGTGACGGGCGGTGTGTACAAGACCCGGGAACGTATTCACCGCGACATGCTGATCCGCGATTACTAGCGATTCCGACTTCATGCAGTCGAGTTGCAGACTACAATCCGGACTACGATCGGGTTTCTGGGATTGGCTCCCCCTCGCGGGTTGGCGACCCTCTGTCCCGACCATTGTATGACGTGTGAAGCCCTACCCATAAGGGCCATGAGGACTTGACGTCATCCCCACCTTCCTCCGGTTTGTCACCGGCAGTCTCATTAGAGTGCCCTTTCGTAGCAACTAATGACAAGGGTTGCGCTCGTTGCGGGACTTAACCCAACATCTCACGACACGAGCTGACGACAGCCATGCAGCACCTGTGTTCCGGTTCTCTTGCGAGCACTCCCAAATCTCTTCAGGATTCCAGACATGTCAAGGGTAGGTAAGGTTTTTCGCGTTGCATCGAATTAATCCACATCATCCACCGCTTGTGCGGGTCCCCGTCAATTCCTTTGAGTTTTAATCTTGCGACCGTACTCCCCAGGCGGTCAACTTCACGCGTTAGCTGCGCTACTAAGGCCCGAAGGCCCCAACAGCTAGTTGACATCGTTTAGGGCGTGGACTACCAGGGTATCTAATCCTGTTTGCTCCCCACGCTTTCGTGCATGAGCGTCAGTGTTATCCCAGGGGGCTGCCTTCGCCATCGGTGTTCCTCCGCATATCTACGCATTTCACTGCTACACGCGGAATTCCACCCCCCTCTGACACACTCTAGCCCGGTAGTTAAAAATGCAGTTCCAAGGTTAAGCCCTGGGATTTCACATCTTTCTTTCCGAACCGCCTGCGCACGCTTTACGCCCAGTAATTCCGATTAACGCTTGCACCCTACGTATTACCGCGGCTGCTGGCACGTAGTTAGCCGGTGCTTATTCTGCAGGTACCGTCATCTACGCATGGTATTAATATGCGCAATTTCTTTCCTGCCAAAAGTGCTTTACAACCCGAAGGCCTTCATCGCACACGCGGGATGGCTGGATCAGGGTTTCCCCCATTGTCCAAAATTCCCCACTGCTGCCTCCCGTAGGAGTCTGGGCCGTGTCTCAGTCCCAGTGTGGCTGGTCGTCCTCTCAAACCAGCTACGGATCGTTGCCTTGGTAGGCCTTTACCCCACCAACTAGCTAATCCGATATCGGCCGCTCCAATAGTGAGAGGTCTTGCGATCCCCCCCTTTCCCCCGTAGGGCGTATGCGGTATTAGCTACGCTTTCGCGTAGTTATCCCCCGCTACTGGGCACGTTCCGATACATTACTCACCCGTTCGCCACTCGCCACCAGACCGAAGTCCGTGCTGCCGTTCGACTTGCATGTGTAAAGCATCCCGCTAGCGTTCAATCTGAGCCAGGATCAAACTCTTCAGTTCAATCTCTGTAATTTCCGTATTAACAACCCTCCGAAGAAGGCCGGTCATACGTCGCTGCTACTCAAAGGAAGTGAGGTTTAAAAAACCTTACTTCATTAAGTGAGCACTTGATTTAGTTGGCTAGCCAGCAATCCAGCAAGCTGGATCATTGGCACGCGCACTCATTCCAAGCGCCCACACTTATCGGCTGTTTAGTTGTTAAAGAACGGTGACCTTGCGGTCGTTACTGCTATCAACTTCGCCTCTGACTCAGTAGCGCTGCTTTCGCGTCGCTTGCTGTTTCAGCAGCAGAGAAACGAGATTATGAAGCAGTTTTTTTCGTTTGTCAAGTCGTTCGCGTTTTGACTTAAGCCTAACAACGCCAACTACCGACTCCCCGAAAAACCGACTTGGCTTGCGCCGCATCGCTTCCTCTCGTTTCCCGACTCGCCGAACCTCAGGGTTAACCCTTAATCAGTTCGTGTTGCCGAGCCCGAAACTATAACACAACTTTTTTAGCTTGTGTGGCGCACCGCGTTTTCGCTTAAGCACCTCACCTACCTCACCCCCAACAACCACACTTTTGTTGCAGAACAACTTGCGTGTCGTGTTGCGAGGGGGCGAACTATAGCACCCTTTTTTTGCACCTTGCAAGCCAACCACCAAAAAAGATGAAATTCTT
>CAADII010000062.1_pt1 | contig 6878 bp, 5 predicted proteins | sample 2381371 | NCBI WGS metagenome assembly CAADII01 (sample SAMEA5147523, study PRJEB30075) | plant metagenome | biome: Evergreen rainforest; feature: Forest; material: Leaf | place: Madagascar | collected 2016-11 | reverse complement strand
TCCACTACTACAACCACCAACGCATCCGGCTCAAACTCAAAGGCCTGAGCCCGGTGCAATACCGGACCCAGGCCTTGGCCGCCTAGACTTTTAAACTGTCCAACTTCTGGGGGTCAGTTCATCGCTGCAGCCCTTTCCTTTTGCAGGCACCGGGCTGGGCCGGCGCAGGGCATCAGAAGATGTGCCGCATGCCCAGGGCCGCGCCCACGACGCTGCTGCGGCCGGAGATCTCGCCGCCAGCGGCGTCGCCGACCTTGTTGTAGTCCACCGTGCCGTACACCTGCGTGCGCTTGGACAGCGCGTATTCGGCCACGCCCACCAGCGCGTAGCGCTTGCCCTTGTCGCCGTCCACGACGATGTTCTTGCTCCTGTCGTAATAGGCCGCGCCGGTCAGCGTCCAGCTTCCGCCGGCCTGCCAGGTCACGCCGGTGAAATAGCCGTTGTCCTTGCGCTCGAGGTCGGCGGTGGTGGTGCCGCCCATGACGGCGTTGACCCAGCCGGTTTCGTCACGGCCGTTGAAATAGCCCGCGAACACTTTCGCGCTGTCGAACTGGTAGGACGCGCTCAGGTTCCAGACGCGCTGGCGCGAGCTGGAGTCCGTGCCCGCGCGGGTGTGCTGGTAGGCGGCGCCCAGGCCCAGCTGGCCGACGGTGTAGCGCAGGCTGGCGCCCATCTGTTCGCCAGCCTTGCGGTCTTCCCAGTTGTCGCCATTGGCCCACGAAGCCACCAGGGCCAAGTCGCCCAGGGTGTTCGCGTAGCGCAGCGTGTTGTCGTTGCGCACCCGCCCCATCGCGGCGGGCAGCCAGGAGTTCTCGTTGTAGTTGCCGACGGTCAGCGGATCGAAGTGATCGGCCATCAGGTCCTGGATGACGGTGTTCTGCCGGCCCAGGGTCAGGATGCCGAGTTCGCGGCCGTCCAGGCCCAGGTAGGCCAGGCGGTTGAAGGTCCTGCCGCTGTCGGACGCGCGTCCGTCCTGGATGTTGAAGCCCTGTTCCAGCCGGAAGAAGGCGCGGTTGCCGCCGCCCAGGTCTTCCGAGCCGCGCAGGCCCCAGCGGCTGTTGGAGATGGCGCCGTTGGCCAGGCCGACGCGGCTGCCGTCCGCGCCGGTGGCGCCGTCGCTGGTGTTGACGTAGCGGATGCTGACGTCGGCAATGCCATAGAGGGTCACGCTGGTTTCAGCGCAAGCGGCGCCGGCGGCGAGACCCAGGCTTGCGATGGCGAGGGAAAGGGGGAGGAATTTCACGGGGGCGTCTCCGGTGTTATAGATTTTTGATCCAGGGGTGCGCCGGATGACTTGCGGTCAAACGGGGTGCGTCGAGCCGGTGCGCCTGATGCCGGGTAGGTGGCAGCCAGGCGCGGTCATCCAGGGCGCGGTTGGGCGGCTTTATCAGCCTGGTGAGAAACGTAGCAGGGCCGGTCGCGGTGGTCACCCATTTTCTTATCAGTGAAAACCGGTATGGAAACTGCGTCGCTGGCAACTATCGGCGCGCCTGGAAGCGGAACGGCCTCCGGGGTGCCGGAGGCCGTCCAGGGGGCAGCGCTGCCTGTGCGGCCGCGCCTCAGCGCCTCATCAGTCGTCCAGCAGCGACAGGTCGCGCACGGCGCCCTTGTCGGCCGACATCACCAGCTTGGCATAGGCCTTCAGCGCCGCCGACACCTTGCGGGGGCGCGGCTTGGCGGGCTTCCAGCCCAGCGCGTCCTGCTCCGCGCGGCGGCGCGCCAGTTCCTCGTCGGAGACCAGCACGTCGATCTTGCGGTTGGGAATGTCGATGCGGATCTTGTCGCCGTTGCGCACCAGGCCGATGGCGCCACCGGCCGCGGCTTCGGGCGAGCAGTGGCCGATGGACAGGCCCGAGGTGCCGCCCGAGAAGCGGCCGTCGGTCAGCAGGGCGCATTCCTTGCCCAGGCCCTTGGACTTGATGTAGCTCGTCGGGTAGAGCATTTCCTGCATGCCCGGACCGCCCTTGGGGCCTTCGTAGCGCACGATGACGATGTCGCCGGCCTTGACCTGGTCATTGAGGATGTTCTCGACGGCTTCGTCCTGCGACTCGGTGACGTGGGCGCTGCCTTCGAAGACGAGGATGCTCTCGTCCACGCCGGCGGTCTTCACCACGCAGCCGTCCAGCGCGATGTTGCCCGTCAACACGGCCAGGCCGCCTTCCTTCGAGAAGGCGTGCTCATGGGAGCGGATGCAGCCTTCGGCGCGGTCCAGGTCCAGGCTGGGCCAGCGCGTGGCCTGGCTGAAGGCCTGCTGCGTGGGTACGCCTGCGGGGCCGGCCAGGTAGAAGGTCTTCACCGCCTCGTCCTGCGTGAGCGCGATGTCCCACTGCGCCAGCGCGTCGCCCAGCGTGGGGGCGTGCACGGTGGGCACGTCGGTGTGCAGCTTGCCCGCGCGGTCCAGCTCGCCCAGGATGGCCATGATGCCGCCTGCGCGGTGCACGTCCTCGATGTGGTACTTGTTGGTGTTGGGCGCGACCTTGCACAGTTGCGGCACGGTCCGCGAGATGCGGTCGATGTCGGTCATGCCGAAGTCGATCTCGGCTTCGCGCGCAATGGCCAGCAGGTGCAGGATGGTGTTGGTGGAGCCGCCCATCGCGATGTCCAGCGTCATCGCGTTCTCGAAGGCCTTGAAGCCCACCGAGCGCGGCAGCACGCGCACGTCGTCCTGCTCGTAATACTGGCGGGCCAGCTCGACGATGCGGTGGCCGGCGCGCTTGAAGAGCTGTTCGCGGTCGGCGTGCGTGGCCACCACGGTGCCGTTGCCGGGCAGCGACAGGCCCAGCGCTTCGGTCAGGCAGTTCATCGAGTTGGCGGTGAACATGCCCGAGCACGAGCCGCAAGTGGGACAGGCCGAGCGCTCGACTTCGGCCACGTCGGCGTCCGAGTAACGTTGGTCGGCCGCGATCACCATGGCGTCGACCAGATCCAGCTTCTTGAATTCGATGGTCTTGGTGGCCGGGTTGGCCAGCTTCGTCTTGCCGGCCTCCATCGGGCCGCCCGACACGAAGATGACGGGGATGTTCAGGCGCATGGCGGCCATGAGCATGCCCGGGGTGATCTTGTCGCAGTTCGAGATGCACACCATCGCGTCGGCGCAGTGGGCATTGACCATGTACTCGACCGAGTCGGCGATGATGTCGCGGCTGGGCAACGAATACAGCATGCCGTCGTGGCCCATGGCGATGCCGTCATCGACCGCGATGGTGTTGAATTCCTTGGCGACGCCGCCCGCGGCTTCGATCTCGCGCGCGACGAGCTGGCCGAGGTCCTTCAGGTGCACGTGGCCCGGCACGAACTGGGTGAACGAGTTGACGACCGCGATGATGGGCTTGGAGAAGTCTTCGTCTTTCATGCCGGTGGCGCGCCATAGGGAGCGTGCGCCCGCCATGTTGCGGCCAGCGGTGGAGGTCTTGGAACGGTAAGTGGGCATCTTGTTGTCTGGGGAGGTGTCGCGGCCGCGTGGCGGCCGACAGGAAACGGAGGGTTGGAGGCCAAGGGAATAAAGGCCCCGCTCGCGCCCGTGCGAACAACCTCTTGAGCCGTACTCTGGGCAAACGCGGCATTATCGCGCATCCCCGCAAGGCCTGCGCGCGGGCGTTTCCACCGCCCCTGTCTAGCCGCGTATCGCCCCCTTGAGCGCGGCGGCCAGGGCGGCCAGCGCGTCGGCGGGCCGGCCGCCGCCGGCTCGCGCATGCAGCAGGATGGGCAGGCGGGGCAGCGCGGGCAGCCCGAGCCTGGCGCCCACGTCGACGGCGCCCAGGGGCAGCATGCGAGGCGCCAGCGCCGCGACGCCCAACCCTGCCATGACTGCCGCAGCCACCGCGGCCACGCCGCCGCCGACGAAGATCTCCCGCCATGCGATGCCCGCCTCGTCCAGCAACTGCCCGGCCATGATCCGGACCCCGCAAGGTTCGGCCAGCGTGGCCAGCGGCAGCGGTTCGTCTGCGCGCGGCTGCCAGCCCGGTGCGGCGAACCAGCCGAAGGCTTCCTCGGCCACGAGCGTGCCATCGTCGCGCCCGGCGTGCAGCCGGACGATGGCAGCGTCCAGTTCGCGCCGATCGTAGGCTTGTAGCAGGTCGCCCGAGGACCCGATGCGGATCTCCATAAGCAGGTCCGGATCGTGTGCATTCATGCGCGCGATGAGCCGGGGCAGCTCCGGACCGGCCACATGGTCGCTGATGCCCAGGGTGATGCGCCGGCGCGCACCGACACAGGCCGAGAGCGCGCGATCATGGGCCGCCAGGAGTTCGCGGGCGTGCTCGAGGAAAGCCGCGCCGCGCGCCGATAGCGCCACGTGGCGAGGCGTGCGTTCGAGCAGGCGTGCGCCCAGCCGGTCTTCCAGCCGCTTGAGTTTCAGGCTGACGGCGGCCTGGGTCGTCTGGGAGGCCTGGGCGGCCAGCGTGAAGCTGCCGAGTTCCGCGATGCGCACGAAGGTGGCCACCGCGTCGAGGTCGAGCGGGCGTTCAGTCATTTCTAAATATTATCAATGAAATAAGTGTCCATATGATAAGCAAATGGATAGTCTGGCGTCTCCCCTGACACCTTTGGAGCCTGACCATGCCCCTCGTCCACATCTCCCTGCGCGCCGGTACCGCGCCCGCCTATCGCCAAGCCATCTTCGACGGGGTGTACGACGCCCTGCGCGCCACCTTCGAAGTGCCCGACGACGACCAGTTCATGACGATCACCGAGCACGAGGCAGGGAACTTCCGACATAGCGCCTCCTATCTGGGCGTGGCCCGCAGCGACGGGGTCGTGTTCATCCAGATTACGGCCAGCAGCACCCGGGGCAAGGCGCAGAAGCTGGCCCTGTTCCAGGAGGTGGCCCGCCGCCTGGCGGCGAGCCCGGGCATCCGGCCGGAAGATGTCTTCGTGAACCTGGTGGAAGTCGCCCGGGAGAACTGGTCGATGGGCAATGGGCTGGCCCAGTATGCGTGAACGCGCTCGGGGGGCCGGCGAGAAAAAAAGCCCCCTTCGTCGAAGGGGGCCGTAATTCCGCGCCATGCGCGGAACAAGGGGAAACCGGCGGGGCCGGGCAGTTCAGCTGCCCGCTTGCAGCACCCCATCCACCAAACGCGGCAAGCCCAGCGGGTTTTCGCGCTTCAGGCCTTCGGGCAGCAGCGCGTCGGGCAGGTCCTGGTAGCACACCGGGCGCAGGAAGCGGCGGATGGCCGTGGCGCCGACCGAGGTCGTGGCGCCGTTGGACGTGGCGGGGAAGGGGCCGCCGTGCACCATGGCGTGGCTGACTTCCACGCCGGTCGGGTAGCCGTTGGCCAGGATGCGGCCGGCCTTGCGTTCCAGCACCGGCAGCAGCTCGAGGGCTTGTGCGATGTCGGCGTCGTCCACGAAGAGCGTCGCGGTCAGCTGGCCTTCCAGGTGCTCGGCCACGGCCTTGACCTGCGCGAGGTCCTTGCACGCGACGACCAGCGAGGCGGGGCCGAAGACTTCGGCCTCCAGTTCGCGCGAGGCCAGGAAGCGGTCGGCCTGGGCCGAGAACACGACCGGGCCGGCGGCGTTGCAGGCGGGGTTGGAGGCGGCGCCGCGGCCGATTTCCTTCACGTCGCCGTGCTTGGCGAGGGCTTGCGAACCTTCTTCATAGGCGCTGAAGATGCCCGGGGTCAGCATGGTGGCGGCGCCCTTGTCGGCGACGGCCTTGGCGGCGGCGTCGCGGAAGCGGTCCAGCGCCGGGCCCTCGATGCCGATGACCAGGCCGGGGTTGGTGCAGAACTGGCCCACGCCCATCGTCAGCGAGTCGACGAAGCCGCGCGCGATGGCGTCGCCACGCGCTTCCAGCGCGGCGGGCAGCAGGAACACGGGGTTGATGCTGGACATCTCGGCGTAGACGGGGATCGGCACGTCGCGGGCATTGGCGGTGGCCAGCAGGGCCAGGCCGCCGCGGCGCGAGCCGGTGAAGCCCACGGCCTGGATGGCGGGATGGGCGACCAGCGCGGTGCCGATCTCGTTGCCCGAGCCGAACATCAGCGAGAACGTGCCTTCGGGCAGGCCGTGCTTGGCGACGGCGGCCTGGATGGCGCGGCCGACCAGCTCCGAGGTGCCGGGGTGGGCGTTGTGCGCCTTCACGATGACGGGGCAGCCGGCGGCCAGGGCCGAGGCGGTGTCGCCGCCGGCGACCGAGAAGGCCAGTGGGAAGTTGCTGGCGCCGAAGACGACGACCGGGCCCATCGGCACGTTGGCCAGGCGCAGGTCTGCGCGCGGCAGCGGCTGGCGCTCGGGCAGGGCGGGGTCGATGGTGGCGTCCAGGAAGTAGCCGTCGCGGATCACGCGCGCGAACAGGCGCAACTGGCCGACGGTGCGGCCGCGCTCGCCCTGCAGGCGGGCCAGCGGTAGGCCGGTTTCCAGGTGGGCGCGTTCGGGCAGCGCATCACCCAGGTCCAGGATGTTCTGGGCGATGGTTTCCAGGAACTGCGCGCGGGTTTCCAGCGGCACGTTGCGATAGACGTCGAAGGCGGCCTGGGCCAGTTCCGCGGCGCGGTTCACGTCGGCGGCGGTGCCGGCGGGAAAGCCCGGCTCCAGCTTCTCGCCGGTGGCGGGGTTGATGGCGTGCAGGGGGCGGCCTTCACCGCGCACGGTTTGCGCGCCGATGAGCATGTTGCCGGTCAAAGACATGGTCGATCTCCTGGTTGGGCGTTCAGGGTGGGCGTTCCGGGCGCGCCAGGCCGGGGAGGGCCGGCGCCGCGCGGAACGTGGCGAAAACGAAAAAGCCCCCGAGGTGGGGGCGTGAGGCAGGCGGGAGAGCCCTTACTGCGGTCCGAGCTTGCGGATGAGTACGTCGAGCATGGCGACTTCCTCTTCGGTGAGGTCGGTGAGGGGGGCGCGGACGGGTCCTGCGTCATGGCCGACGAGTTTGGCGCCGGCCT
>CAADII010000048.1_pt1 | contig 13617 bp, 13 predicted proteins | sample 2381371 | NCBI WGS metagenome assembly CAADII01 (sample SAMEA5147523, study PRJEB30075) | plant metagenome | biome: Evergreen rainforest; feature: Forest; material: Leaf | place: Madagascar | collected 2016-11 | reverse complement strand
CCCGGAACTGTGCAGTGGCCGGCTGGTGCCAGTGCTGCCTGACCATCCCGTGGAGAACAACGAGACGATCTACCTGGTGCATCCATCCGCGCGATTGGTGCCAGCCAAGACGCGGGCGTTCGCAGACTGGATCGTGGGAGGGCTTGGCACAAGGCCGTGGCTAGACAGGCGGTTAGCCGATGGATGATTCGGCCGGTGAGAACCGCCAGCTCGTGCGCTGCTGGGCGCATACCCAGTTGGCGCAGGTCGATTCTGGCTTGAAGCGGGCTCGGGATTGATCGAGCGAATACGCCATCCACTTTCACAGGCCCCGCCGGGGCTTTTTTTTAGCTCGACGCCTCGCAGGCGGCCGTCTAAGAAAGCCCTGCGGTATGGTGGCTCTCGTTCATGCGGTGAATGGTGAACGTCGTGTCCTGCACCTCGATTTCGTTGAGGCAGCAGGGTGCTTGTTTGATGCGCCAATACCGCGACAAAGGCAGGCCCAAGCTGTGCAGCAAGCCATGAGGATGCAGCGCGTCGAGCGATCGCATGCGATGTCGGGTCCGGCCTGATGTCACCCAGCGCCTGACGTTCTATGCCCACGGCTCCTTTCGGGGCCGTTTCTTTTTGGCCGACGCCAGGAAATCGGGCGAGGCGTGGTTCGGATTGTTTGCTGCTGCACACGGCGTCAGCGGCGATGGTGAGGGCTCGATGTTTCAGGACGACGCGCCATGTGCCCCTCTCCACCCTGGTTTCACCATCCCGAACGCCGCCTACTGGCGGGATTTCTCGGCCTGCTGTGGTCGGTGCTGGCCGGTGGCTGCGCGACGACGACTGCGCCGCTCGCGCCCGAGGCCATCGAAGATGGTTACGGCCGCTCCCGAGCCCCAGGCGCCCGAGTACATCCCGGTCGTGCGCTACGCCCGCTACACGCTGGTCGAACTGGCACCCACGGCAGCGCAGCGCGACCTGCTGCTGCAGACTATCGACGTGTCCATGCCCGAAGATGCCCGCGCCACGGTCGGCGACGGGCTGCGGCATGTGCTCAAGCGCAGCGGCTACCAGCTTTGCGAGACCGCGCATGCCGTGATCGAGCTGTACGCGCTGCCGTTGCCGGCGGCGCACCTGCATCTGGGCCCCATGACCCTGCGCGATGCCCTGCTCACCCTGGCGGGTCCAGCCTGGGAGCTGCATGCGGACGAACGCGCGCGGCAGATTTGCTTCGAGCGGCCCGGTGACAGCGCGGCCGCCGAACCCATGCCCGCGCCGCCCGCCACCGAGGCGGTGCAGACGTTCCCGCTGGCGCCCACGGTATCGGGGGGCCAGCCATGAACGCTCCGCAACCTGCCCAGCGCTCAACCGCCGCCGTCGTGGTGCAGAGCCTGCTCTGGCTCTGGCTGCTCGGTCTCAGCGTCATCGTGGCCCTCGGCTACTTCGCGATCAATGACCAAACCGACCAGGAACGCCTCGATACCCGCCTGCAACGTCTGGAGGCCCAGGCAGCGGGCCTGGCAGAGACGATCGAGGCCATCCAGCAGCGTCCGGCCGTCGCCACGGCAGCAGACCTCAAGGACACCCGCCAGATCCTGGAAGCACACGCGGCCCAGGTCGAGAGGACGCTGAGCGGCTATGCCGCTGCTGACGACCTTCAGGCGCTGCGCACGGAGATCGAGCAGATCAAGGCGCGCCAGACTGCCGCGCGTGCTGCAGCACCGGCCCAGCCGCGCACCTCACGCAAGCCCGCCGCCGCCAAGCCCGAGCTGGCGCCGCTGCCGTTCCGCGTCGTCGGGGTCGAACTGCGCGCCGGCGAGCGCAGCGTATCCGTCGCGCCGAGCGCCGGGGATTTTTCGCCCGAGCAGCTTCAGGTGCTGCTGCCCGGTGATGCGGTGGGTCCGTGGCGCCTGCAGGCGATCGAGGGCAACGCCGCAGTGTTCCAGGCCGGCGAGCAGACCCGTCGCGTGGCGATTCCCTGACCGGAGCACACCGCATGAAGCCATCGATCATCCTTTCCGCGCTCCTGCTGGCGTCTGCCCAATGGTCCGCCTGGGCGCAGCAGCCGGCCACGGCGCCCGCCCGCAACGTGCAGAGCCAGGAGCGCCCGACCGTTGCCCGTTCCCTGGACGATCGGGTGGCGAGCGAATGGGGCCTGCAACCGCAGGAGTGGGCTCGCTATCGCGATTTGATGGACGGGCCGCTCGGCATCCATTCGCCCAACCTGGACCCGCTGTCCGCCCTGGGCATCGAGGCGCGCACCGACGAAGAGCGGCGCCGCTATGCGGAACTGCAGGTGCAGGTCGAGGCACGTCGCGTCGAGAAGCTGCTCGCCTACCAGCGCGCCTATGACGAAGCCTGGCAGCGCCTGAACCCCGGCATGCAGCGCGTGAACCTGCCCGACGGCAAGCCCAGCGCCGGTACACCCACCAATCCTTTGCGCGGCAGCGGCCGCACGGCGGTGTTCGTCAAGGACGGCTGCGCGGCCTGCGGCCAGCTCGTGCAGCGCCTGCAATCCTCAGGTGCCGAGTTCGACCTGTACATGGTCGGCAGCCGCCAGGACGACGGGCGCATCCGCGACTGGGCCAAGCGTGCGCAGATCGACCCGGCGCGGGTGCGCAGCGGCGGCATCACGCTCAACCACGACGGTGGGCGCTGGTTGACCTTGGGGGTGCCCGGCGACCTGCCGGCGGTCGTGCGCGAGGTGAACGGCCAATGGCAGCGCCAGCCCTGACCACCTTCCCGGCCATGCCGGGCGCATGGACGCTGCTTGCGCTGTTGCTCGCAGCCGTCCTGCACGCCGGCACGCCCGCCGCTCAGGAGGTTCCGCCACCGGCTTACCAGCTCGCCGCACAGCGCGCCGGCATTCCCTCGACGGTGCTCTACGCCGTGGCCCTGCAGGAGAGCGGCATCCGGCGCAACGGGCGCATCGTCCCGCGGCCGTGGTCCCTCAACGTCGCCGGCCAGTCGCGCCGCTTCGCCACCCGCGCCGACGCCTGCGCCAGTTTGCAGCAGGCGATGCGCGCCACGCCGCACACGCGCATCGATGCCGGCCTGGGCCAGATCAACCTTGGCTACCACCAGCACCGCTACGATAGCGCATGCGGCCTGCTGGACCCCTACCGCAACCTCGCCATCGCCGCCGGGATCCTGAAGGAGCAGCACAGCCCCGGCGAGGACTGGTTGCAGGCGATCGGCCGTTATCACCGTCCCGCAGGCGGCGAGCCCGCCGCCCGCTACCGCCGCAGCGTGTCGCGCCACCTCGCGCGCGTGCAGGGTGCGCGCCCACCCGCCGCGGTCCTCGCCGCGCGCCAGGAGACCTCCCCATGACGAACTCCTATCCGGCCCACCTCATGTTCAAGGGCCTGCTCGTGCTGCTGGCGGGCGTGCCGCTGGCCTCGCATGCCGGCGAGCCGCTGATCGTGGTCGAGGACCGTGGCGGCACGTCGGCGCTGCCGTACTACGAAGCTCTCAACCTTCAGCCGCGCGCCAATGCCCCGGCCCGGCCGCCCATCCCGATGCCCCAGCTTCCCGCCACACCGGCGGATGAAACCGCGATGCTGCCGGTGCGCAGCGCCAAGCTCACGCCCGGCACCGTCGTGCGGCGGGTCATCGAGGCCCCGGGCCTGCGGCCTTTCGTGGTCGTCGGCGACGACGAGGCGTCTCGGGCCTGGCTGCGCAGCCAGGCGGCAGCGCTGCGCGAGCGCGGCGCGGTCGGTCTGGTGGTCAACGTCGAGACCATGCAGGGCCTGGCAAGGCTGCGCGCCCTGGTGCCTGGCGTACTCCTCGCGCCCGCGTCCGGCGACGACCTGGCCGAACGCCTGGGCCTGCGGCACTACCCGGCGCTGATCACGGCCACCGGCATCGAGCAATGAAGCCATGTCGGGGAAACAGCCGGTCGAGGTTCTGCTACGCCCAGCGGTGGAGCTATACACCGTCGCGGCGTGTGCAGGCGCCGCGTTTCTGTCCCTGGTGGCCCCATGGTCGCTCGCGCTGAGTCCGGCCATGGGCGTCGGCAGCGCGCTGGCGTTCGGCGCCTACGGCGCGATCCGCCTGCGCGAGGCACGCGTCATCCTGCGCTACCGGCGCAACATCCGCCGCCTGCCGCGCTACGTGATGACTAGCCGAGATGTGCCGGTCAGCCAGCAGCGGCTGTTCGTGGGGCGCGGGTTCCTGTGGGAGCAGAAACACACCCATCGGCTGATGCAGACGTACCGGCCGGAGTTCCGCCGCTACGTGGAGCCGACGCCGGCCTACCGGCTGGCGCGTCGCCTGGAGGAACGGCTGGAATTCGCGCCGTTCCCGCTGTCGCGGCTGTCCGCGCTCACGGGCTGGGACGTGCCTTTCAATCCAGTGCGCCCGCTGCCGCCCGTAGGCGGCCTGCCGCGCCTGCATGGCATCGAACCCGACGAGGTGGACGTCAGCCTGCCGCTGGGCGAGCGCGTCGGGCATTCGCTGGTGCTGGGCACCACGCGCGTGGGCAAGACGCGCCTCGCCGAGTTGTTCGTCACCCAGGACATCCGCCGCAAGAACGCCGCGGGCGAGCATGAAGTCGTCATCGTCATCGATCCCAAGGGGGATGCCGATCTCCTGAAGCGGATGTACGTCGAGGCCAAGCGCGCGGGCCGCGAGGGCGAGTTCTACATCTTCCACCTGGGCTGGCCGGAAATCAGCGCCCGCTACAACGCCGTGGGCCGCTTTGGCCGGATCTCGGAAGTGGCGACACGTATCGCGGGTCAGCTCTCCGGCGAAGGCAACAGTGCAGCTTTCAGGGAGTTCGCCTGGCGGTTCGTCAACATCATCGTCCGCGCCTTAGTGGAACTGGGGCAGCGCCCGGACTACATGCTGATCCAGCGCCACGTGATCAACATCGACGCGCTGTTCATCGAGTACGCCCAGCACTACTTCGCCAAGACGGAGCCCAAGGCCTGGGAGGTGATCGTCCAGATCGAGGCCAAGCTCAACGAGAAGAGCATACCCAGGAACATGATCGGGCGCGAGAAGCGCGTGGTCGCGCTGGAGCAGTACCTCTCCCAGGCGCGCAACTACGACCCGGTGCTGGACGGCTTGCGCTCGGCGGTGCGCTACGACAAGACCTACTTCGACAAGATCGTCGCCAGCCTCTTGCCATTGTTGGAGAAGCTCACCAGCGGAAGAATCTCTCAGCTTCTTGCCCCGAATTATTCCGACCTTAATGACCCCAGGCCGATCTTCGACTGGATGCAGGTCATCCGTAAGCGCGCCATCGTCTATGTGGGTCTGGACGCGCTGTCCGACGCCGAGGTCGCCGCGGCGGTCGGCAATTCCATGTTCTCCGACCTGGTTTCGGTGGCAGGCCACATCTACAAACACGGGATCGACGATGGCTTGCTGGGCGCATCGGCCGGTGCGCGCGTGCCGATAAACGTCCATGCGGACGAGTTCAACGAATTGATGGGCGACGAGTTCATTCCACTCATTAACAAGGGCGGTGGCGCGGGCCTGCAAGTCACCGCATACACACAGACGCTTTCCGACATCGAGGCTCGCATCGGCAACCGCGCGAAGGCCGGTCAGGCGATCGGCAACTTCAATAACTTGTTCATGCTGCGCGTGCGCGAGACAGCGACCGCCGAACTGCTCACACGGCAATTGCCGAAGGTCGAGGTCTATACGACCACCATCGTCTCGGGCGCGACGGACAGCTCGGACATTCGGGGGGCGACTGATTTCACGTCGAACACCCAGGACCGCATCAGCATGTCCAGCGTGCCGATGATCGAGCCCTCGCACATCGTCGGTCTGCCCAAAGGCCAGTGCTTCGCGCTGCTGCAGGGCGGCCAACTGTGGAAGGTTCGCATGCCGCTGCCCGCGCCAGACTAGGATGAAGTGATGCCGGCGGACTTGCAGCAACTGGCCGGGTACATGCGCCAGAGCTACAGCGATGCCACGCACTGGTGGGAGTTCACCAGTTCGCCGGCATTGCAGGACGCAGCCTTGCCCGACGACCTGCTGGATGATGCCGCTCAGGCCGAGCCCAGCGAGGTGGCCAGCGGCGCCGACGACGCTGCGGGCAACGAGGCCGCGCCATGAAGGACGCCGCCTCGACCGCACAGCGGGAGCAGAACCAGCGCCAGGGCCTGATCGTCGGCACCATCACCTTGCCGTTTCGGTTGCTCGGGGTGCTGATCGGCTCGCTGCTGTTCTCGATCGTGGTGGAGTGTGTCGGCATGCACCTGTTCTGGAAGGACCAGGGCTGGCGCCACTCCCAGCAGATGCTGCAGTACGAACTGGGGCACTTGTCCAACCACTTCACGCGCAGCGTGGTCGTGCAGGAGCCCGGACGCACGGCGCATGAGCTGGTGGATGCCGGCTACGAATGGGTGTTCGTGCGCTCCGAGCTGCTGGAGCGAATGAGCCAGACCGCCGAGCGCGCCCGCGCGCCCAGCCACGTGCAAAACGAGGATGGGGGCCGCAACTTCCGCTACTACATCAGCCAGGTCTATGTCTGGACCGAGAGCTACCTAATCGCCGCGGCCTTCACGACGTTGACGTTTCTGGTGCGCCTGCTGGTCCTGATGCTCACGCTGCCGCTGATCTTCACGGCGGCATTTGTTGGCCTGGTCGATGGCCTGGTTCGGCGGGATGTGCGCCGGTTCGGCGCGGGCCGGGAATCGGGCTTCATCTACCACCGCGCGAAGGCGAGCCTGATGCCGTTGGCCGTGCTGTCTTGGGTTACCTACCTGGCGCTGCCCATTTCGGTACATCCTCTGGTCATTCTGCTGCCCAGCGCTGCCTTGCTGGGGCTGGCCGTGAGCCTGACCGCGGGCAGCTTCAAGAAATACCTATAGCAGTCCCAGGAATGCACTCTGCAAAGCCTTTGTGAACCTTCGGCCACAGGAATGCGCGACTTGCTTAACACCGACTTACGTTAGTTTGACCAGGCGCAGTAGGTTGGTCGTTCCAGGCGTACCGAATGGCATGCCTGCCACGACGGAAACCGTGTCATCGGGCTTGGCCAAGCCTTCGCGTACCGAAGTCTGTACGGCCGTGTCGATCATGGCCTCCACGCTGCTGACATCCGACGCATGTACGGCATGCACGCCCCAGGCTAGACCGAGCCGGCGCGCAGTAAGTTCGTTGGGCGTTAGGGCCAATAGTGCTGAAGGCAGTCGTTCGCGCGCTGCGCGTAAGGTGGTCGCTCCGGAAGAGGTATAGGTCACCGCGCATGGGATCTTCAGCGCCAGAGATGTCTGGCGTAACGCTAAGCATATTGCGTCGGATATGCCACTGGCTTTCTGAGTTGACATTGGCACTGCATCAGACACGGTTGCTTCCGCCTCAGTCTCCTGCAGAATGCGATCCATGATCGTGACGGCCTCGCGTGGATACGCCCCTGTAGCCGTTTCCGCGGATAGCATGACGGCATCCGCGCCTTCCATCACTGCCGTCGCCACGTCGGATGCTTCGGCGCGAGTTGGTACCGGCGACTGAACCATCGACTCCAGCATCTGTGTGGCAACGATAACGGGTTTGCCCTGATGGCGAGCCTCACGCACGATCTTTCGTTGCGCCGCCGGCACTTTCTCGGCGGGCAACTCCACGCCCAAGTCTCCGCGGGCGACCATGACTCCGTCGGCTGCCTGAACAATGGCTACCAAATCGGTCAATGCAGCCGGCTTTTCAATCTTGGCCATCAGCCAGGCATGATCGCCCACAAGTTTGCGCAGTGCAGTCAGATCCTCGGATTGCTGCACGAACGAGAGCGCGACCCAGTCCACACCTAGCGACAGGCCGAACTCCAGGTCCGCGTGATCCTTGGGAGTCATTGCTGATAAAGGAAGGATCGCCGTTGGTACATTGACGCCCTTGCGGTCTGACAGCGCGCCGCCATGCACCACACGGGTCGTGATGGCATCGTGGTCCGCTGACTCTACGCGTAAGCGCAGGCGTCCGTCGTCCAGCAGCAAGTCGTCGCCCGGCTTGAGTGCGCCAGCAAAGAATTCGGAGTGAGGCAGATGTACTCGCTCTGCGGTACCCAGGGCCTCATTGCGATCTAGTGTGAACAGGGCTCCGGGATTGAGTTGAACCTTTCCCCCGGCGAAGCATCCTACCCGGAGCTTAGGCCCCTGCAAATCCAGCAGAATCGTGGTGGGTCGACCGTGGCGTGTCTCAAGCGCGCGGATGTTGGCATGGTGCTCACGGTACACCGCATGGTCTCCATGGCTGCAATTGAGGCGGAACACATCGACGCCCGAGAGAAACAGCGCATTCAACTGTTCGGGGGATCCACTGGCAGGGCCTATGGTGGCCACGATCTTGGTTCTTCTATTGCGCTTCATCACAAATGCTCCCGACCGCTTAAGGCGCGGTCAACGATTGACGGCCTTTGCCGGAATGGTGAGGATCAGCACTGCGCCTAAGACGGCGATGCCGGCAAGGATATATAGCGCGTTGGACGCCGAACCAGTCTGGTCACGGATCCAACCCACCATGTATGGGCTTACGAAGCCAGCCAGGTTACCGAAGGAGTTGATCATGGCAAGTCCGCCGGCCGCAGCCATCCCGCCAAGGAATGCGGAGGGCAAAGGCCAAAACATTGGCAGTGCCGTGAAGTAACCCATGGTGGCCAAAGTCAGGCAAGCGAGGGAGATAAGATGCTCCGGTGGAAAGTAGGCAGCCCCGCTCAGACCGACGAAAGCCATGGCGATGGGAATGATCAAATGCCAGCGACGTTCGCGCCGCCGATCGGCGGAGTAACCGATCACCAGCATGGTGAGGGCTGCTGCGATATAGGGCACTGCGCTTACCAAGCCGACCTTCGTGCTGGACGAAAGCCCCGATGCCGTGAGCAAAGTGGGCAGCCAGAAGCTGATGGCGTAGACCCCCATCTGGATGCAAAAGTAGATCAGTGACAGGACCCAGACCTTCGCATTCCGGAGCGCCTCGCCGAAGCTGTGCGACTCCTTCTCCGATTGCTCAGCATCGAGTGCCTGTTGCAGCACAGACTTCTCCTCGGCGCTTAACCACGAAACATCCACAATACGGTCGCTCAGCACCCACAGCACCGAGAAGCCGATCAATACTGTTGGTACGCCTTCAATAAGAAAGAGCCATTGCCATCCCGCCATGCCGCCCACCCCACTGAAGAAGTCCAGAATCCAGCCAGAGAGCGGGCCGCCGATGATGCCGGACACGGGAATCGCTGCCATGAACAGCGCAGTGATGCGCCCACGGGTCTTGGCGGGAAACCAGTAGGTCAAATAGAGGATGACGCCGGGAAAGAAGCCCGCTTCCGCTACGCCGAGCAGGAAGCGGAGGATATAGAACGACGAGGGAGATTTCACGAAAAGCATGCAGGCGGAAATCGCTCCCCACGAAATCATGATCCGCGCGATCCATCTCCGGGCACCGACCCGGTGCAGGATCAAGTTGCTGGGCACTTCAAACAGAAAGTACCCGATGAAGAACACGCCCGCGCCTAAGCCGTAGACGACGTCGCTCAAGCCTAGGTCACTGGCCATTTGCAGCTTGGCGAAGCCGACGTTGACCCGGTCCAGGTAGGCGAAGAAATAGCAAAGGAACAGGAATGGCAGCAGGCGCCAGGTCGCCTTGGACAAGGCCTGCGTGAGAATGGAATTTTCAGGTTGCATTTGTCTCTCGGGGCGCGCGCCCTCTTGTGGATGTTCTTTTTAGTGACACGCGGGCTCGCCCCACGCGTCACCCTTTGTGTTTAGCGTGGTTGACCGGCTAAGACAGAACTGCCGCTGAATCCACCACGCACTTGCCCTTGGTCTTCCAAGCGAATGGCCGCATTCCATTTCGCCATGCGCTCAGAGCGTGAGAAGGAGCCAACCTTCAATTGGCCAGCATTCCACCCGGTGGACAAGTCCACGATGGCGGTATCCTCGGTTTCACCCGAACGTGCCGAGACGATCGTTGCATAGCCATGCTGGCGCGCGGCAAGTAGCGCGTCGTAGGTTTCGGTAACCGTACCCGCTTGGTTCGGCTTGATAAGGACCGCGTTACAAGCGCCTTGCGCTGCGGCCTGCGCGACCTTGTCGGCATTAGTCACGAGGAAATCGTCGCCGACGATTTGTACTCTTCCACCAGCCTGCCGTGTGAAATCGGCTAGCCCCTGTGGATCGTCTTCTGCCAAGGGGTCTTCGATAGAGATGATGGGGTATTTATCCAGCCAGCCCAGTAGTACGTCAGTCCAGGCCGCCGAATCCAAGGTGCGGTCATCCAGTGCCAAGTGGTAACGTCCCTGTTTACCGAATTCCGACGACGCGATATCTAGCGCAATGGAGATATCCTTGCCGGGGGTATAGCCCGCAGCCTCAATCGCTTGAACCAGGACGTCGAGCGCTTCTTCGTTTGAAGTGAAATCAGGCCACCACCCGCCTTCGTCCGCAACACCCTTGACGCCATGGCGACTCGCCATCAGCCTCCCAGCGGCCAGATACACCTCTGAAGTCATCTCCAACGCCTGTTGAAAACTGGTCGCACCTACTGCGATCACCATGAAATCTTGGACATCAACACGGCGTCCGGCGTGGGCACCGCCGCCGAAAATCTGAATTTGGGGGATAGGAAGGGCGACAGGAACGTCACCAGCCAGATAGCGCCACAAGGGTTGTTGCTCGCTTGCTGCAGCAGCCTGAAGAACGGCGAGAGACGTGGCGATGGTGGCATTGCCACCCAGACGGGATTTGTTGGGTGTGCCATCCAACTCAATCAGGCAGTGGTCAATGTCCTTTTGGTCATGGACCTCACGTCCGATCAGCAGGGGAGCGATCTCCTCGCGGATGCCGCGTAGCGCTTGCTGCACATCCATTCCTCCGTGTGCAGTGCCTCCATCGCGCAAGTCGATGGCCTCTGCTGAGCCCCGCGATGCTCCCGCTGGTGCAATGCCTCGTCCCAGAGCCCCGGATTCAGTTCCGATCTCGACCTCCACAGTAGGGCGGCCTCGCGAATCCCAGACCCGGCGTGCGTTTACGGTTTTGATGGTTGTCATGCTTTGTTTACCTCATTCATCCAATAGGAAGCCAGTGCGCTCAACCTTTCTGCCTCGCGTTCTATTAATCGAATCGATGCTGCACGCAGCCGTTGTCGCGTGTGCTCGTCCAGATACTCCACGGGGGATTTGCCATCCACACGTGCCAACGCCAATGCGGGGAGCAAGGAAGTCGTCCGCGCATCGAGATCGCTCTGCGGCTCAAAGTCGATGTGCTTGAAGTAGGCTGCACGCAAGGCGTCGAAACCGCTTAGCAATGCAGGGGCGCTCGGTGGCATCCACATCGCCTTGATCATCAGGTGGTTCAACACGAACGCAAGATCGAAAGCCGGATCGCCGTACCAGGCGCACTCTGCGTCCAAGAAGACGGGACCTTGTGGGCCCAGCAGAATGTTCTTGGGGCTCACGTCTCCATGGACCAATGCGATCCGACGCTCTTGCGTTCGCTTCACGAGCGCCTGCAGGCGCGGAGCCAGAGTTGGGTGCACGCGTGCGGTTTCCACTAGATAGGGCTCAAGCCGGATTGCGTAGAAGTTGTCGTCCGTGGCGAAGCGACTCGCAAGATCGCTGTTCTTGGCCGTCGCTGCATGGATCTTGCCGAGCGCGTCGCCCACTTGGCGCGCAGCTTTAATATCTACCTGCCCATTGAGCAAGTCCGCCTTCCAGTTACGATGCCCCTCGCCTAGGTAAGCCATGACGAAACTGGTCGTTTCCCTGTCTTCTCCCAGGACTGTCGGAACGCAGCCCGGTTGGATAGCCGCCACGGTGCGTAACCACTGGACTTCCGTGAAAGCGCGCTCAAGCGGCACTTTCCAGACTTTTTCCACCTTCAGTTGCGGCAGTGCCTGTTTCAGGCAGTAGCTGCCGCGCCGCACATCCACGCGCAGGATGCCGGAGGAGACTCCCCCGGTCAGGGGCGAGACGGCGGGCGTTTCGTTCGAGTCGGCAAGGCCCAGCCGGACGAAGATGTCCTTTAACCGTTGCGGGTGCTCTGCAAGGTCCAGAAATTGTTTTTCCATGATGCTCCTTGGTCTCAGCCGCAGGGGGCTGCACACGTGTGCTGATTATGCACACGTGTGCAGATTTGCGAAACCGACAGAGCTAAGTGTTTTCCCTAGTTTATGTAGGCACTGGGCGCTGCGCTACGACAAAGCCGCAGTGGATTCGCGCACTACTAGGTGCCCATAAAACTGGTGTAGGAGCGGGGAGAATGAATCCGCGGTACCCGGCTCTTCGCTTAGGGCGGTGAAGAGGTCTTGTGCCGTCAGTTCGACCATCTCTTGTATGGGCAACGCTATCCCTGTCACGGATGGCGCAGCCAGCGCAAACCATTCTGTGTCGCCGTATCCAACGATGGACAGTTGTGAAGGGATCTTCAGACCAAGGTCGCGGACAGCCCGCATTACACCCAGCAGTTGCCGCGAACTGCCGACAACCAAGGCAGTGGGACAGCTCTTTGTTGCGAGTAACTCTTTTGCTGCTTGATATCCAAACTCGGGCAAGGTCTGTCCAAGGCGCACGCGACGTTCCGGCAGAGCGGCACCTCCTTTGAGGAGCACGTCATGCAAGCCTTGCCGACGAGCGAGTCCCGTACTAAGCGTTGCTGCTGATCCTATGTAAGCGACAGTGCGATGGCCAAGTTGGAGTAGGTGTTCCGCGGCCAGTGACATCGTCACTGCATCATCAATAACGATGCCACTTGCTCCAAGCTTTGGATCGTGACGAAGCAATTGAATGGTCGACATTCCTGCGAGAAGCTGACGAGCTTGCTCGGAAGAGCGTCCACACGGCGCGATTAGCACTGCTCGTGCGCGGGCCTCACGTAGCATTCGCAAATGGTGAACTTCGCGCTCAGGGGAATCTTGGGAGGTGCCCAAGACCAATTGGTATCCCACTTCCGCGCAGCGATCGGCCAGTGCCATGGCAACGGCGCTGAAGAATTCGTTTTGGATGTCAGGCAAGATCAGCCCAATAATCCTGCTGGCACCATTTCGCATGGTGCGAGCACCCAAATTTGGCACATATCCTAAGGACTCGGCCATGCTTCGCACCCGTTGCTTCGTTTCAGCACTGGTGTGGGGATGATCGTTCAAGGCACGGGAAACCGTGGTGTGCGCCATACCAAGCGCATCTGCAATATTTTTAATGGTGATCATAGGCATTCTTGCGGCAATGGTCTGTGCAAGATCCTCACTTGGCGCTTGCACCTCCTCCCTTTAGGCCTAGTGTCCTGCGGCAAGCGTGTCAGGCGCCGTCGCTTTTAGATTCGAGCATCGGGAAAATCCGTCCCTGATTTCCACGATGTGCTTAGGAGCAGCTTTAGAAGTATGCCGCATTCACTTTCCGTCTGCACGGGCAGCCATGCGCGGCGGTGATCTCATGCAATCGAAGCTGACGCCTTTGCTCAGCGCCTCATCCTCCAGTGCTCTCTCAGCAATACTGCTCACGGGCGGTCCGCGTCAGTAAAGGGAGCCTATCGGCGCAGGTGGAGCGCCAGATACCTTGCGAGATTCAATGTGGTGACCATCTGGTTCCTATTGTTTGCGGCCTGAAGCAGCCCTGATCTCCACGATCACCCCATTGCTGATCACACAGGAATGGCGCGATGGTCGCTTCGATCTGGCTGCGCGCCGCGCATCGCGGCGTGCCCA
>CAADII010000067.1_pt1 | contig 14245 bp, 17 predicted proteins | sample 2381371 | NCBI WGS metagenome assembly CAADII01 (sample SAMEA5147523, study PRJEB30075) | plant metagenome | biome: Evergreen rainforest; feature: Forest; material: Leaf | place: Madagascar | collected 2016-11 | reverse complement strand
TGCGCGTGCTGGTCGTCGGCCGCATGGAGCGCGAACCCTGGACCGACAACGAGGATCAGCCGCGCGAGACCTGGCAGCTCAACGCGCGCAGCGTCGGCATCCTGCCGTTCCGCATCGAGTCGGTGAAGCTGAACTCCAAGCCGTCGAACGCCGAGCAGGAGAGCGGCGAGTAGCGGCACCTGGCAGCGGCGATCCAGCCGCTGCCTTGCCTCGGCGGCACGGCCCTTGCGCTATCCCCTGGGGATAGGTCCACCGACGTCCATGGTGTTCCACACGTCGCCCAATCGGACGCTCCCACCTCGGCGACCAGCGGCCACCGTGCATTTCGTTGTCGAACTGCGCACTTCGTGAAAGCGGGGCTGCGGTGTGCGGCTTGTTTGCTGCCGCATCTTCGTCCCGCCGACATCCTGACTTCCATCGACTCCACCATGTGATTCAGATGGACCAGCATGCGGCTATTTCTGTGCGAGAAGCCCTCCCAGGGCAAGGACATCGGCCGGATCCTCGGCGCCACGCAACGCGGTGACGGCTGCTTCAACGGTGCCGGCATCGTGGTCACCTGGTGCATCGGGCATCTCCTGGAAACCGCGCCACCGGAAGCCTACGGCGAACATTTCAAGCGCTGGTCCATCGAGCAGCTTCCCATTCTTCCCGAACGCTGGAAGGTCGAGGTCAAACCGAAGACCGCCACGCAGTTCAAGGTCGTCAAGGCCCTGCTGGGCAAGGCGACCGAACTGGTCATCGCGACTGACGCTGATCGCGAGGGCGAGCTGATCGCGCGCGAACTCGTCGAGCTTTGCGGGTACCGCGGCCCGATCCAACGCCTCTGGCTATCCGCGCTCAACGACGCGTCGATCCGCACGGCGCTCGGCAAGCTACGGCCCTCGGCCGACACCTTGCCGATGTACTACTCGGCGCTGGCGCGCTCGCGTGCGGATTGGCTGGTCGGCATGAACCTCAGCCGGCTGTTCACTTTGCTCGGGCGGCAAGCCGGCTATGACGGCGTGCTGTCGGTCGGCCGCGTGCAGACACCGACCTTGCGCCTGGTTGTCGATCGAGATCGCGAGATCGCTGCGTTCGTGTCGGTGCCGTTCTGGTCCATCGACATCGCCTTGTCCGCTTCCGGCCAGAGATTCGTCGCGCAGTGGCTGGCACCCGAGACCAGCACCGACGATGCCGGTCGCTGTCTGCGCGAGCCCGTCGCGCAGCAGGCCGTACGTCAGATCCACGCGGCCGGCGCCGCTCAGATCGCGTCAGTTGACATCGAGCGCATGCGCGAAGGCCCGCCGCTGCCGTTCGACCTGGGCTCGCTGCAGGAGGTCTGCTCCAAGCAACTGGGGCTGGATGTGCAGGAGACCCTGGACATCGCTCAGGCGCTGTACGCGACACACAAGGCCACGACCTATCCGCGCTCCGACTCCGGCTACCTGCCCGAGAGCATGCTCAGCGAAGTCCCCGCGGTCCTGGACAGTCTGCTCAAGACCGACCCTACGCTGCGGCCGGTTCTCGACCAGCTCGACCGCACCCAGCACTCGCGCGCCTGGAACGACGGCAAGGTTTCGGCCCACCACGGCATCATCCCGACGCTCGAACCCGCGAACCTGGCGGCGATGAACGAGAAGGAACTCGCCGTCTACCGCCTGATCCGCGCGCACTACCTGGCGCAGTTCCTCCCGAACCACGAATTCGACCGGACCACCGCGCGACTGTCGTGCGGCGGCCAGGCGCTCCAGGCCGTGGGCAAGCAGGTGGTGGTGCCGGGCTGGCGCCTGGTGCTGGTCGAGCCGCAGGCCGACCCGGAGGACGCCGGCGACGCTGCCCAGCGCAGCCAGGTGCTGCCGCCGCTGCGCGAGGGCCTGTCGTGCCAAGTGGCCGGTGTCGAGCTGAAGGCGCTCAAGACGCTGCCACCGCGTCCCTACACTCAGGGCGAACTGATCAAGGCCATGAAGGGCGTCGCCAGGCTGGTGTCCGATCCACGGCTGAAGCAGAAGCTCAAGGACACCGTGGGCATCGGCACCGAAGCCACCCGCGCCAGCATCATCAGCGGCCTGCTGGGCCGTGGCTACCTGTTGAAGAAAGGCCGCTCCGTCCGCGCGTCGGATGCTGCGTTCACCCTGATAGACGCCGTGCCCGCGGCCATCGCGGACCCCGGCACCACGGCGGTCTGGGAACAGGCTCTGGACATGATCGAAGCGGGCCAGCTGACGTTGGACACGTTCATCGCCAAGCAGTCCGCCTGGATCACCCAACTGATCGCGCAGTACCGCGGCACATCGCTGCCCATCAAGATCCCTCAGGGGCCGACTTGTCCGCAATGCGGGTCAGCGACACGCCAGCGCACCGGCAAGAGCGGAGCATTCTGGTCCTGCAGCAGGTATCCGGACTGCAAGGGGACGCTACCCGTCAAGTCGCCCGGTGTCCGCAAGCGTAGCGCACCGCGCAAACGCAGCCGCAGTCCTAGGACATTCTCAGCAGTCTTGAACCCCGACGCCATGTAGCACTCTTTGCTGTCACATGGCGGCCATCCCACCACAGGGCGGGAGCCTCAGCGCGCGAAGCCTTCTCTGAGAGAGTGCGCGTCTTGCCGTGCCCACGATGGCTGCGAGACGAGAAGGCAACTTCTCCATGAATCGCGCCCAGCGCATTCCTGATTGTCCGACGCTTCCGTTCTCTGCGAAGGGTCTCCTGATGATTGGCCGGTTTACCGTTACCAGCCATCAGGAGACCCTTCGGGACGACGGTATTCAGTGCCGTGCCCAACGGCGAAAAACTGGGCTCCCTTTGTGCGCAGATGCGTGCCAAAGGATTTCGGCCGCAGCCACGATAACGGCCGAGTGCGAATGCTGCGACAGCGAACGGCTTCGACGACGACCGATTCCTGGCACAGCCCACGGGTGGCGACTTCTTCCTGAGCCGAAGGCCATGCGGCCTTCGGCGCCTTTTCTTTCGCCGAACTGCGCCCCAGGCCAAGCCTTGCCAACTGGTGGGACGCGTATAACGCGGCCAGCGGCGATACGTATTTATGTGCGACATAGCGTGGTATATGGCCGATCGTAGTACCTGCATCGCCGTAGTCTATCGGCCATCCCTAGCAGCCACGGTCGCCAGGGCTGTGTCGCGGAATTCTTCGCTCCAACCACCTCGTCTTCGCATCGTGCCACGGACGCGCGCGCCTAGCGGGTGTCGATGTTTCTCCTCCTTTGGGCATTTCCGTCCATTTCCCTGAACGGGCACCTCCAGTCCAGCACCCTAAAGCGTCGGAGCTATCGCGCCGTCTTTCCTCTAAGCGCCTCGGTGCCTACCCATCCGAGGAGTCCACCACGGCCACCATCCGTTTAAGGACTAACCCGCACCGCCTGATCGTCAACTTGTGCCCCCTTCACCCCACACTCCATGCTCGTTGAACTGCCGCAGAACGCTGGCCGCGCCACGGGAGTCGAGGTTGTCGTTGACGGCAACGCGCTGGTCGTCCTTGACGACGGCTTCGGCATCGACGCCCTGCAGACCCTTGCCCACATCGCCGAGTCCGGCTAGGGCGAGGAACTGCAAGTGCCCAAGAACGCCTTCGGTCTTGGCGTGCTGTCCGCGCTCTACTCCGCCCCTACCCTTGGCGTCCACACCCGAGATCGCTCGTTCACTGTCGCAACAGCCGCCGTCATCCGGGGCGAGGACATCCCGGTCCACGCCGCTCTTGCACGAAAGAGCACCTCGATTCGCCCGGACGGAGTGCATCCGCCACAACCCGCACTGACACTGGCCGATTGGGCCGAGCGTGAGCTGACACGGCTGTGTGAAGCCTTCACGGTGCCCGTGGCCTTTTTACGGCGTCGATGTGCGACGACCTCCGCCCCCCCCCACTTTGCAGTGGCGGCCGACCGCCATGGGCCGGGTCCTGCTCGATCTGTCTACTCAGCACACCCAGCGGCGCTGCTTCCTTCAAAGTCTGCCGGTCGGGCGAACGCCGTCCTACGGTAAGCAACAGGTAGTGCTGTTGCCGGGCGCCACGCTCGCAAAGCCTCCCGATCGTCGGCATTTGCTGAACGAGACGGACGACCACAAGCGCATCCAAGCAGCCAATGATCAGGCCCACCGGGAAGGCCTGATCGAAGTGAAGGCAGGGCTGTCCGCTAGCGACTTCGTCACGCACTACGCCCATAGCCGCCTCGACTCGTCCAATATCGATCTGCTCAACGACGTGCCATTCGCTCCCAAGTCTTGGCTCCACGACTGGACGCATGAGCCGGCAGGTTTCTGCCGCTCTTGGGAGGGCTACTCGGCCGAGAGGCCAGCTTTCCCGCGAAGTACTGCAGCGGCTTGGCGTGAGGGAGATCGAGACCTTTGACGGTGACGAGTTGCCACCAAGTTTTATCTCGAGGCGGGCCAGGCATTCCTGCTGCATCAGCATGGGATTTACGCCAGTCACTGGATCGAGCAACTGGCCCGAATCGTCACACCGCAGCAAGTCCAAGTGCGGGAGGGAAAGACGCTTCATCAGAGCGGCAGCCCTTGCTGGCCGACGATGCCGTGGCGCTGAACCTGGTCGAGTTGCTGCATGTCGGACTTGAGGGCGAGCCGGAGGACGCCGTGCCCGCCATCCGCAAGGACGACACGCTGTCTCTCACGCTCGATAGGTAGCTGCACCTGGTTCGTCTCGAACTACGTGTTCGACGACGCCCATAAGGAGAACCGCGAGGACGAGGATGCACAGGCCATACTGACCTTCATTGCAGTGGATTCCTTGGACGCGCCCGAGCGTGTGTTGGCGGCTTTGCTGCCAAGCGCACTTCGGTACACTGCGGAGCCCAAGCTTACCAATGCCACCATCTGCTTAGCGTTCGACGTACAAGGCAGGCTACAGATGATGCGTTGATAACCTCGCCCTATTTAAGCCTCCCTACAGGGAGTTTTTTTACCTATTCCCAGTTCAGGGCATGGTGGACCCTGACCAACTTAAGCCTTACCTGATCCGTCTCCGATGGTGATTCTATGCGTCGCTAACGTGGTCAGGAGCACAATTGATAGACTACGAACTGACAACCTCTAACAACACTCGTTTGCGCCGGAAATGCTCCGACGGCAGGCTGATGGAGCGTGACGGCCGATGTGCCCCATCAAGCGGTTGAGCCATATGGACAATCAAATACCACCACCACCCGGCATCGGGCAAGACACGCATCGGACGCATTCCCGTCGGTGGCGTCGCTGGATGATGACCGTAGCCGCTGTCATTGCCACGACGACGCTGGTTTATCTGATCAGCGCCGTGCTGCCGCTAGCCAGACCGAAAGGTATGTATTCCCTTATCGGCGTGCAGATGATGCCGCCGCTCCTGCTGCTGTGTGCCATGCTGGGTGCAGTGCTGAGTACGTTCATAGTCGCGATCGCCGCTTACGGTGCCGGTGTGCGCCGACTCGGATATGGGCCGTGCTGTTAGTGACCGCGTGTCTTGGCTTTGTCGCCTTCTTCGCCGGTTACGACTCTCCGTGGTTCGGTGACCGAGCAGCCGCCAGAAGAGCCTTTGCCGCCAATCTTCCGATGTACGAGGCGATGGCTCGGCACCGTGCCCGCCTGCGACCCGCGATCGAGCGCGGCGACCTGCCGTCGCTTCAGGCGGCACTGGATGCCGGCGATCCAACGCTGACGCCAGCGCAGTTGGTGTGCCTGGTGCGCACCGAAGTCATCGAGGGCCGCACCGGCACGCCCCCCCCTGTCAGCGAACGGCGATATCGGTTCCTTGACGCGGTTGCCAACGCGGCGTGGCGCAGCGAAGACAATGTGAACGGGCGACAGACGATCGGCCTTCTTGCGGTCGACGCGGCACTGCGCCATGGTCCAGCGGCGGATTTGCGACGTTGGCTGGAGCGTGGCGTACAGGTGCAGGGCATCCACTGGGGACGCGACGTCAGCGAGCTCACCGAACCGGCCGGCCAGTGCAGCACCGTGGTCTACTGGCCACTGAACCTTCTGCAGTACAACCAGCACAATCCGTCAGATAAGCTCGCGTTGCTGATCGAGCACGGCGTCCAGCCAGACTCGTTGATGCCGGGTCGCTCCCTGTTCGAGATTGCACCACTGTCTGCCGAAACCGTGGCAGCCCTGGCCAAGCTCGGTTTCCGCCCCTACCCGGGTGGTCCAGAGCGTAACGTCGGCGCACCACTTGCCCTGGCGATCAGAATGGCCGAACGTAGATGCGAGGGTGACTGCGCTAACGTTTTCGCCTTCGGTGACGACGAGATCGTGCGGTATATGGAAGTCTTACGCGACGCTGGCGCGGAACCGGATCAGCGCGCGTGGGATGGGCGTGATGCGTGGGCCACTCTGTTCGACGTGCGTCAGAGGCTGACAGCGCGTCAGCAATCGGATATCCACACCGCTCGGGACTGCGGCATCGTCCTGGAGCCAGGCTCGGCCCAGCCGGACTCCACACGCACCGACCTGTTGCGACGCATTGAGCAGGTACTGCGAGATCCTCCTCGCAACAGCCAGTCCTCGACCAATCCGGCAACCACCTCTTCCGGCTGAGCCACTACGACGCCGGACCGGCCGCAGGGGACCGCGATGCAATTTCAGTTCACCGCCTCTACCGCCCATGGCCATGCGCCTTCGTCGGTACCTACGGGCGCGATCCGATCCACTTTCCAGCGTCCCGAAGGCAGGGCAACCAGCCGCACAGCCAGATCAGGCGCACCAGGATTGCGCAGTGTAGCGGTGGCCCCACGTCGGCGTCCACCCGTGCAGGCTCGACGCGCGTCTCCGCATTCAGTGTGAAAGGCAGCTTACCCAACTGCACAGCACGCATCAGTAGCACGTCGAACTTGCGGGCCGGGTCGAACGTGTATTCGTTGTTCGACGTCACACCACGTGCCCGTTCTTCCGACGAGCGCCTTGCCGTTTGAAGGACGGGCGTGCCTTCCAGGTCGGACAGCAGCAGCCCCGGCACCAGCGCACCAACTCTCAGATCGCCCATTGCCGACATCGTCTCCCATTCCGCGGCTGGCGACAGCAAGTGGTAGACGACCAAAAAGTCCTGACGAGACCACGCAGCAAGGAAGGTGCGCAGCGTCGCGCCCGGCGAATGCATGTCCAGGGACTCATAGAACGTGCGAGCGTGGTCATCATCGTTTTTCGGTAGCCCGCCCCCAGTCGTCGCGCCACGCGCTGGTCCGGCCGAAGCGTCCCATGGCCGTGCCTCACTGGCGATGCCCGGCCACCGTACCTGGTCCAGCTTCCAGTGACCGGAAGGCTGTAGCTGCAGTGTGAGCTCAAGCGTCTCTGCCTCAGGAGTCACGGCGGTAAAGGTCGCCACTACGTCATCCGTGGGTCCAGCCTCGAGACGCGTTGTTGTGCTGAGCGCGAAGGGCAGTTTGCCCTGCGCGGCCGCGTAGCCGAACAGCGCATCGAAGCGCCGCGTCGGATCGGTATTAAACTCCAGCACCGGAGACTCGCCGGCGATGATCGCTTCAGTGGAGATACCAGAAGATGCATGGGACGGCGAGACCTGCTGATCGGCCATGTCGAAACCTGGAACGAGCCGTTGCGTCATATAGTCGTCGATCGAGCGCGCCGCGTCTTCCTCGGCCTGCGGAGACAGTAGCAGATAGACCGTCATGAAATCCCGTCTCGCCCAGGTACCGACGAAGGCACGCGCACTTGCTTTAGGCGAGGACATGTCCAAGGATTCGTAATACGTCCGCGCAGTCGTTGGGTTACGACTCTCCCGCCCGCATGCGGGGACCACGACGACCATACACGCGAGAGCGAGGGCTACAGCGAAAAGATTGCAACGCAGTGACAGACGTGCCATGAATCACCATGGTACCCCGAGAAACATTGATGCTAACACCTCAGAATTTATCTTTCCAATTCTGAAGGCACGCCGCGAAACACGCGCCAATTCCTTCGATTCTTCTTGTACTCTTCCTTTCGCAGAGCATTCTATTTTCTGATTGCAATCTGGAGACACTAATTCCTGACTGCCACTAGACCGCGTTGGGCGCGCAACCGCTACTGTGACAGCGCTCCGTTGCGCTGTTCAGCACCAATGCCAGAAGTCGGGGGGTCAAGCTGCCTCCGGTACTACCCACCAACTCGCCTCGACATCGCACCAGCAAACGCTGCCCAACGGGCATCGATACCGCCTTTTCGAAACCAGCGGAACGCCCGCCTAGTCCGATGGATGTGTCGTCAGCAGCGCGCGTCACGGGAAACACCATGGACGGTCTTATCAAGCAAGCTTACATTGCCCGGAGAATCACAAGGTAGCGGACTTCGTAGTGGAGAAACGTGGGACTTCGTGACACCGCACTCTTCGACGGCAATCCCTGCGCCGAAGCCCGTAACGACGACCGCTACTCCAGTCTCCGCAAAAGAGATTTCAATCGAACCAACAAGTGACTGGGGAGGAGGCGTGCAGCACCGCTCGCTCCACGTCTTGTGGCACCACGCGATCCAGACAAAGCGGCGGAAGCTCATCGACTCCAAAGAACCTCACCTCTGTGGTTTCGGTGCCCGGCGCGGGCACCGTCTCATCCACTCTGGAACACAGGAAATACATCTTGTAGAAATCACGCACGTCGGGGAGGAATGGGCCCTTTGCCTTGTGCCGCACCGCATATAATGAGCGAACACTAACGATAACCCCGGCCTCTTCCAACACTTCCTTCTTTGCATTCTCAGCAGGCGAAAAGCCGATCTCGGCAAACCCGCCCGGCATCGTCCACAACCCGTTGTCCCTTTCCCGAACCAGCATGATCTTGCCGGCCTCAAGGACCGCAGCTCTCACATCGACTTTGGGCGTCGGATAGCTTTTCTGGTCAGGTGCAACGTTCAATACCGCTGAAAGCGAAAGGCCGGTGTGCCGCGCGAGCATCCCGTCGCATACGTTCAGCATTTCGAGAAGTCTTTCCCTCTCGTATGGATCTGTACAGTAAGCAAGACTCGTGGACGCGAGTGCCTGAATGCGCTTCAATTGGTTCAACCAGATGGGTTCCACTTAGATCCCCGTACATGCAAGAAACATAGCCAAAAGAGCCGACATCTTCTTGCACCGCAGTACTAATGATTAGAGGCCTTCAGCTTCCTCTTTGCCTCCACGACTGCCTTGAGCGCGTCGCTAGCTAAGTCATGGCACCGGTGAAACTCACTCCACGCAGCGTCCAGCGCTGTCAGACTGCCGGACATTGCGGAGGCGAGCTGATACGCAGATTGCTCAAACTCTCTTTCGGCTTGAATCCAGCATTCGATGCATTGATCCAGCGTTGAGCACATGGCTGAGCCTTCACGCCAGTACTGTAACCTAATCAGGCTGGCGAGCTAATCAGAAAAACGGGCGTGAAACCAGTTCCACACCCAAGACGATCAGGAAGATCAGGAAGCACTGGCGAAAGCGCTTGGGACTGATGCGGGCGCGTATCAATGTTCCGATCCACATACCGATGAGGGCCGGAATAATTGACATGCTCGAAAGCCCAAGTTGATCCAAGCGGAAAGCACCATGCGCGAAGAGACCGGCTGCGAGTGCTACGGTTGAGATGGTGAAAGACAGTCCAAGTGCCTGGACAAGTTCTTCCTTGTCGAAACGTAGCGCACCTAGGTACGGCACGGCGGGCATCACGAAGACACCTGTAGCGCCAGTCACCAAGCCGGTAACCAAGCCGACGATCGGAGATGCCCACCGTTCTGCCCGCTCCGACACTGTGAGAGTAGGCGCGAAAAGCGCGTATGCCGCGTAGACGATCAACGCAACACCAAGCCCAAATCCGGACCAAGTAGCATCAATCTTTACGAGCAGCGAAGAGCCGCCAATAGTGCCGACCACGATCAGCAACATCATCGGCCAAAGCCGTTTGAGGATCTTTCGAACGGATGGGCCCGTGAAGAGCTGCCACACATTCGTTACAAATGATGGGATAACCAGAATGGCGGCCGCGATCGATGGGGGCATGACTATGCCCAAGAGGCCCATAGCCACCGTTGGAAGCCCCATCCCGGTCACTCCCTTAACCATACCCGCGAACAAGAAGGTTCCGATGAGGAGGCTATAGAAAAAAAGTTTGTCGTCCATGCCAGTATTGAAGCTAAGATCGGTGCGCCAAACAATGCGGATTTTGGAGAGCCATCCTTCGGATCATCCGAAGGGTGATCATAGTATGCGACTTGACCTAGCTGACCTACGTTTGTTCCTTCATGTCGTTGAATCCGGCAGCATCACCCGTGGAGCAAAAGCCGCAAGCTTGGCTCTCGCATCAGCCAGCGAAAGACTAAGGAGCATGGAGGCCGATGCGGGGCTGAAACTTCTCGAACGCAGGCCTCGCGGGGTGATCGTAACGGAGGCGGGAGATGCTCTGGCTCATCACGCGCGTGTGATCTTGCGGCAGCAAGCCTTAATGAAGGCAGAGCTTGAGAGCTACGTAGATGGAGAAAGAGGCACGCTCACGCTGTATGCCAATACAGCTGCGCTGACCTGGTTTCTGCCTCCCCGAGTAGGTGTTTGGCTCCACGACAGACCCCAGCTCAGCTTGGAGTTCAAAGAGCGAACCAGTGAAGAAATTGTGGCTCGGATTGCCTCTGGCTCGGGAGAAGCCGGCGTCATATCGAACGCCGTGAATGCTTCTGCTGGTTTGATAGTGCAGCCGATAGCATCTGACCACCTGGTATTGATTGTGCCGCATAAGCACAAGCTAGCGTCTCGAAAGGAGATTTCGTACAGCGAGATAGGTGGCGAATATTTTGTTTCCCTAACTCACGGCAATGCCCTGCAGGATCACATCGATGCTCACGCGCGCGCTGCCGGCATGGCGCTGGTTCCCCGTTCGCGCATGAAGACGTTTGACGGCATCTGTGAGATGGTCCAAGCAGGCGTCGGAGTGGGAGTGCTTCCGCTAGCAGTGGTGGAAAACAGCTGTGCGCGTTATCGCATACGTAGTATCCCGCTCACTGACTACTGGGCACGGCGTGAGTTGTGTGCTTGCTATGCGGACTGGCAGTCTCTCTCACCGTCGATGCGTAGCCTTCTTTCCCACTTGGGCGCTGGACCGGCTCAAGGGACTTGAGTGAGTTTCCTTTCCCCGGTGGAATGGCCAGCAAACCTATTAGTGGAACTTGAGCTGGGGTGGGCGAAGATGTCGCTCCAGGCCCTGCTGGGCAAGGCGACCGAACTGGTCATTGCGACCGACGCTGATCGCGAGAGCGAGGATGAAGATGCCAGGATCATCCAGACCTTCATCGCCGTGGGTTGCTCGGATGCACCCGATCGCGTGCTCGAGGCCCTGCTGCCGAGCTTCCTGCGCCACACGGCGCAGCCCAAGCTCGCCAACGCGGCCATCTGCCTCACCTTCGACGCCGAGGGCAGGTTGCACGCCATACGCTGATCGTAATGTCCCACTTCGCTCCCTTCGGGGAGCTTTTTTTTCAACGCAATCCGGAGGCAACGGATCCCGATTGCCGCATGACGGTCTCGTGCGCGCGCCCGATGCTGCCTCCATGCGTCGCTGACCCGCTCAGCACCATGCCAGCAGCCAGGGTTTCAGGCTGCCGTGGGGAGACCCATGCCACCCGCCAGTTCGCCTCGCCATCTCACCGGCGAACGCTGCCCACCGGGCATCGATGCCACCTTCCTCCAACCCACGGGATGTATGCGCGTCCCGTCAGGGGCGTGTCGTCAACCCGGTCGATATCCGGACTTTCCATGGACACCATCACCCGACAAGACCGCATCGCCCTCAAGAACCTCAAGGTCGCGGATTTCGCGAGCGAGGAAACGCTGTGCTTCACCGCCACCGTCGTGGCACTGATCCGCAAGCGCCAGTACCTGCCCAATCCCGTCGCACGCGGCTGCACGACCAGCCTGAAGATACGCCCCATGCACCACTACCTGCGGCATCTGGGCTGGACGGACTGGGACCAGATGATCGGCATCCGCGCCGACGGGCAGCGGCGTGTCGCCAAGATTCGCGCGCGCGGGCACTCCACTGAGTCGACCCACGAGACCATGTGCATGCCGCTGGCGGACGCCGGCGTCACTGTGCACGACGTGGGCGCTTTCTGGCAGACGCAGCCGTTCAACCTCGACCTGCTGACGGTCAACGGGCGCACGCTCGAAGGCAACTGCGACCTGTGTTTCCTGAAGCCGCGCGGGCAGCGCCTGGCCCTCATCAAGGCCCGGCCCGAAGCCGCCGTGTGGTGGATTCGCATGGAGTCCCTGAACCTGGCGAGCAAGCCCACCGGCGCCAGGTTCCGCGCCGATGGCCCCAGCTACGCCGACCTGGCGCGATTCGCCGCCGACCAGGGCGCCCTGTTCGACGCCGCCGATGAACCGATTGCCTGCTTCTGCGGCGACTGACGCGCATGGACAGGACGCCGACCTCGCCGAGGCTGCACCTGCTGCCGGTGTCGCTGCGCACGGCCAATGCCTTCGTTCTGTCGCACCATCGCCATCACCGTCCGGTCCAGGGTGCGAAGTTCGCCCTGGCCGTCACGCTGAGCGATAGCGACGTGATCCGCAGCGTGGCCATCGTCGGCCGTCCGGTCGCGCAGCACCTAGACGATGGCTGAACGCTGGAAGTTACGCGGATGTGCACCGACGGCACACCCAACGCCTGCAGCAAGCTCTACGGCGCGGCCTGGCAGGCGGCAAGGGCGCTGGGCTACATCCGCCTGATCACCTACACCTTGCCCGACGAAGGCGGCGCCAGCCTGCGCGCCGCCGGCTGGCGGCTGATCGGCGCGCGCGGCGGCGGCGCCTGGAGCCGCCCCAGCCGTCCCCCTGCCGATACCCCCGAGCACCTGCGCGGCCCCAAGTGCCTGTGGCAGGCGCCGGGTGGCGCGGACAAAGGGAAGCGCCCGGATGCCGATTGATTGCTGCCGCGCGCGCGAGGCCCGGCCATGCTGACCCCATGCCTGCTGACGTTGTCAACGACATGCCAGGCAACCATCGGTCTTCGAGGTTGCGGCGCAGTTCCCACTGCGTGACCGAGCCAGTTCGCATCGCATCCCAGCGCGAACGGCCACCGGCCTGCCGGTGGTGGATGCATCCATCTTGTCAACCCACCGCGGGGTTACGCACCTCTCCCCGCATCGTGGGGTTGGTGTGTCTCCGCTTTTTTTCTATGGAGATTCACCATGAACACCACGTCCAACCAGGGCAAGTCCTACTTCGACCTGCACACCTCCGGCCTCGGCTTCCTGCAGCGGGCCCGCAAGGTTCCCTTGAAGGGCGGCCGCCGCGCCCAGCCCTTCCTCGCCGTCACCGTCGCGGCACTGGTCGGCTCTGCCAAGGATCCGAGCTACCGCAACTTCGACGTCAAGGTTTCCGGTGCGGAGGCCAAGAAGCTCGTCGAACGCTACGTCGGCGTCGAGGATCCGCGTCAGCGTCCGCTGGTGCGCTTCCGCATCGGCGACCTGTGGGGCGATGCCTACATCCGTCCCAGCGGCGATCGCAAGGGAGAAGCCGCAGCGAGCCTCAAGGGGCGCCTGCTGAAGGCCGAGCTGGTCGACCGCGCCGAACTGGCGAAGATCGAGCAGCACGAGCTGATCACCCGCGGCATCGGTTATCTCAACCTTCCGCAGGAAGTCACGCCCAAGAACGGTGACCCCTTCCTGTCATGCACCATCGCCGCCCTGACCGGGCCCGTCGATGAACCGGAGTACCGCTACATCGACACCATCGTCGCCACCGAGAACGCACAGCATCTGGTGCGTCGCTGCGTGCAGGCCGTCGAGGCCGAGCGCAAGGTACTGATCGCCTTCCGCCTCAACGACATGCGGATCGATCCGTACATCCGCACCAAGGGCGAGCGTGCCGGCGAAGCCGCCGCGAGCCTGGAATCCACTCTGGTCCACATCGGCCTGATCAAGGTCGACGGGCAGAAGGTGTACCCGGAAGCCGAGGCCAACCCCGAGGCCATGACTGACACCCCGCCTGGCGAGCCCGCCGAGCGCGAGCCCGAGGTGGAGGAACGCGAGCCGGCGCTCGCTGCCTCGTTCTGACCCCTCAAGGCCCCTCCGGGGCCTTGTCTTTCTTCCCAGCCACGCACGCACCTCCCTTCGGGGAGGCGCTTGCACCTGTCTCTTCATCCCAAGCGATCCGCACAGCCGACAACCGGCCGTGCGGATCGCTGTATTCGTCAAGGAGAACCACTATGTCTCTCGCCACACGCTTTTCGCATCGTTCCCCGTACTGCGCGCGGACCGTCCGCTCTCGGATGACCAGATCCGCGCCGTGGCGCCCAGCATCTTCGCCGATGAA
>CAADII010000011.1_pt1 | contig 15648 bp, 16 predicted proteins | sample 2381371 | NCBI WGS metagenome assembly CAADII01 (sample SAMEA5147523, study PRJEB30075) | plant metagenome | biome: Evergreen rainforest; feature: Forest; material: Leaf | place: Madagascar | collected 2016-11 | reverse complement strand
CGCAATCAGCGCACCCGTCCGGTGCAAGGCATCGACCAGAACCTGCGCCTGAACCGGGCGTTGTGGCTGCTGGCCGAAGGCATGCGCCAGCTCAAGGCGTGATGCCACGCGGACCTTGCCCACCTCGGGCGAGGCCCATGTCCTCTCATCGACCGGGTGCCGTCGGCGGCCCGTCACTCATCATCAGGAGAACCATCATGGCAACCCCATCGGCATCCGAGCAATCGGTAGCGCCCATCGTCGTCCCCGGCCAGCTCACGCTGCGCACCATCCGCGGCAAGAACGGCCCGTTCACGGTTGGCCGCCTCGCCACGCACCTCGGTACGTTCGAGGTCAAAGACCCGGAGCTGGGGCAGTACCCCGAAGGCAAGTACGACGGGGAGTTCGTCATTCGCTACATCTTCCCGAAGTCCTACCCGGTCGGCGGTGGCATGCGGTTCGAGATCCGCGCCAGCCTCGACGGGATGACGCTCAACGGTATCGACAAGCTGAGCCGCGACGAAGCCCGCAGCTTCGCCACCCAGGACGTCGATCCGCTCGATGAAGAGCAAGGGGCGCAGCCTGTGGCAACGCCGGCCAAGCCCGCCAAAGCGTCCAGGCCCGCCAAGCCCGCACCCGTGCAGGCGTCCGCAGACCCGATGGTCGATACCACGCCCTTTGGCGTGGATGCGCCGCCACCTGCCGCGGCTGCTGCCCCCGGCAGCACCGAAGACGGTGACGGCGCGCTGTTCGGCCTGCTGTGGCCTCTGGGCGAGTCCGTGAAACTGGATTCGACCATCGACCGCCGTGCCCTGCGCGCGCAGATCGCCCGCTTGGGCGAGATGGGCTACGCGCTGGACTTCAAGACGCAGGAGTGGAGCCGCCAGGCCGAACCGCAACCTGCGTGATCGCAGACGCCGCATCCGCGGTGTTCTTCATCCACCCGCCGGGGTTCCTTCCCCACGGGGAGGCCTCCGGCTTAACTTTTCGAGGAGGCCTCTCATGGGCTGGTATTTCTCTCATCAAGCGCGGTCCGAACTGATCGCGGAGCTGATCGCATCGCAAGAGACCGAGCGCGCCAGCGTCAAGGTCATCGCTCACACCTTGCGCGGCAACGTGCTGTGGTCCGTCGCCGAAGTGACCGCCCAGGTCGAAGGCGTGCATCGTGATCTCGCACCGGGCCAGTCGTTGCGCTACATCCGCTGTGATCTGCTGGAACGCAGCGGCGGCGAATGGGGCTACAAGCCGCTGGAAGAGTCCATGCATCCGTACTACTACTCGTGCCCGATGTCCTATCTGGACCTTGCACCCGAGCAGTCCGCCAACTGGCGTGCCGGCGTTCGCGCCTACCACGCACGGCGGCGTACACCCACGGCATCCGCGGCAGCCGCCGCGACGCTGATGGTCTGAGCCAGGAGGAACCGACATGGACCCGATCCTGGCTGCGCTTCCGCCCTCGCTGCTGGCACTCGTTGAAGGCAGTTTGTCCAACGACGAAGTGTCTACCGACGAGGAAATGCTGGCGTACTTCATCGACAACGGCCTCACCGAGGACCAGGCACGGCAGGCACTGACCTACCGCGACCAGTACCTCAACAACATCTACCTGGAAGGCTTCACGCCGATCACTTCGGTGGACGAGCCGCTTCACTTCAACCCGCACACCCGGCAGTTCGAGCCGGACTGAGCGTTTTCTTCCACCCCTTGGGGCAGTACTTGCCCCAAGGGGCGGTGCTGTTCCCGCGAATACGAGGACACCACCATGAGTCAGCACTATTTCGAGACCGTTCACCGGGGCTTTCCCGTCACCGTCATCCTCGGCTGGGATCGGCCGATGCGCTATTTCTTCCTGGTTATCCGAAAGCCTCCGGAGTTGATCGACAGCACCATGAAGATCGAGGACGAGGACTTCCTATACAGCAATCTGCACGAGGAAGACCCATTCGGCCACGGCCTGAATTACTACCGTGCGGTACTGCGCCATTTCCACATCGACGTGCCCGACAGCATGTTCACCAAAGTCCAGGGGGACTTCGCGGGGAACGTCGGCAACCGCGTCGTCAAGCATGAGGCCGACGGTTCGTTCACAGAACTGGCGCGCTGAACACTGATGCGGATCACTACCGTGTTCCGCGTTCCTTCATCCCTAGCGGGGCATTCACTGTCCCTGCGGGCGGTGCTGCCCCTCTGTTCTTCGAGGACACCACCATGCCCGCACAAACTTCTTCCACCACGCTGTATCGCATCGACGAATGCCCGGACGTGATGGCCGACGCCTGCGTCGGCGACGACCAGGGCAACCTGATCTTCCTGTCGATCTGGGCGCGCGACACCGCCGTCCAGCAGTTCCTCGCTCGCCTGACCCTCGGGCGCGACGAGCAGGGGCTGGACCAGTTCCACATCCTCACCGACCAGGGCGGCAGCGTCCCGGTGTTCATCGGCAACGTCGATCGCCTGGAGAAGCGCACCACGCGCGCCTTCCGGCGCACGCTGTTCGGCTCGCTGTCCAACGTGTGGCTGTTCAATCGGCGCTGCGTCAAGCCCGACAAGGCCAACGCCAGCGCACTGGCGCTGTTGCCACGCGATAGCGCCCATCGCCTCGACAGGCTGTGGACGCTGGTGAGAGACACCTGCCCATTGCCTCTGCTCGAACACTGGCGCGAGACCGTGCTGGAACTGCTGCAAACCCGCGAGATGCTGGCCCGCCTTCCGTTCGCCCTCGGGCCGCTGGAAGGTCATCGGCTCGCCATCGACGTGCCGGCGCTGAGTTTGGCGCTGGGCTCCCTGATCCGCAGTGACGTGCTCACCGCCTATCCGTACCCATCCAGGATCTGGACGCCGGCAGCGGTCGCGGCTTGACCCACCCGCGGAGGCACGCCTTGGCGTGCTTCCGTCCTTCATCCCCGCCAACCAGGAGATTTCCATGGCCCTCATGTTCCCGCGGCTTGCCCGCAACTTCATTCGCAACGGGTACTTCCCGACCGACGAATCCACGCTCGAAAGAGCCCTCAACGCACTGATGCCCAGCGACGGGCCGATGTGCATCCTCGATCCCTGCGCCGACGAAGGCGTGGCGATCGCCGAAGCCGCCCATGCCCTCGGGCGCGAGCAGGCCAAGGCATTCGCCGTCGAGTTCGACGCGGAGCGGGCGCGCCATGCCCGCGGCCTGGTCGATCACTGCCTGCATGCGGACCTGATGGACACGATGGTCTCCAAGCAGTCCTTCGGACTGCTCTGGCTCAACCCGCCTTATGGGGACCTGTCCAAGGACGTCAACGGCAACATCGGCTATCAGGGCCAGCGCCGTGCCCGCCTAGAAAAGTTGTTCTACCAGCGCACGCTCTCGCTGCTGCAATACGGCGGCGTGCTGGTCTTCATCGTCCCCGGCTACGTACTCGACGCGGAGCTGGTCGGCTGGCTGACGCGCCACTACACCGATCTGCGGATCTACCGAGCGGTGGAAACGCAGTTCAAACAGGTGGTGATCTTCGGACGCCGGGTGCGCCAGCGCGAGCAGGTGCCCGATGGCGTCAAGGCCGTGCGCAATCTGCTGCTGCAGGTGGGGCAAGGCGAGATCGAAGCCGAGGAACTGCCGAGCGAATGGCCGTTCCTGCCGTACATCATCCCCGCCAGTCCGGCCGAGCCGGAGCATTTCTTCCGCGTGACGATGGAGCCCGAGCAGTTCGCCGACGAGGTTGGCCGGCTGCAAGGCCTCTGGCCGTCGAGGGACACGCACCTGGGGGCCGCGCAGCAGTCGCTGCGTCCACCGGCGCGGGCCTTGTCCCACTGGCATCTCGCCCTGGCGCTTGCCGCGGGCGCGATCTCCGGCGTCGTGCGCTCCCAAACGGGGCGCGTGCTCGTCGTCAAAGGTGACACCCACAAGGACAAGACGCTCCAGCGGGAATTCACCGAACGCGAAGACGGCTCGATCGCCGAGACCCGCATCCTCACCGACAAGTTCGTTCCCGTCATCCGCGCATGGGACATGACGCCTGGCTCCCCGACACGGGGCGAGGTCTTGACCATCCGCTGATCCATCGGACGCTTCGCGTCCTGCCTTACTTCATCGAAGGAGAAATTTCATGCTCTCACGTCTGTTCCAGCGGCCGGCGCCGCACAAGCAACCGCTGTTGGCACCGAGTACGTTGAAGTTGAGCGAGAAGGTGCATTGGCTGGCCCGAAGAGGCCTGATCGACCCCTTGACTTATGTCCAGCGTCATGTGCGCGGAGACTGGGGCGAGATCGATGAGGCCACGCGCCAAGCCAACGACTTAGCGATCCAACAGGACAACCTGATGATCTCGCAGTTCAGGATCACGCCGGATCTGGTGCTGATCGTCCAGACCAGCGAAGACCACCAGACCACGGTGGTCCAGCTTCCCGAAGAGCGGGACCTGATCTGACGGCCCCACATCGTCATCTGCATCGACCTGACGGAGCCACTTCACTCCGCCAGGTGTGTCGTGGCTCAATGACGCATCAAGGAGGAGCCCATGGCATCGCATCGCATCGAAACCTACTGCCAGCGGCTGGCGTTTCCCATCGGGGCGCTCATCTTCAGCCGAGGCATTGATCGCCTTGTCCGCGCGGGTCATCTGGACCCGATTCCGTACTTCAGTCGCCACACCCGTGGCGACTGGGGTGACGTCGATGTCCAGCAATGGAACGCCAACAGCGATGCACTTCAATCGGGTGCATCGCTGGAATCGCACTACGTGATCCATCCGGGGCTCGCCATTCGCATCGTCACCGATGCGCAGCGCAACGCCACCGTCATCGTGCTGCCGTCCGAAGACTGAGCACAGTTCCCCCGCGGGCCGCCCAGGCCAGCACTTTCAACCACCGTCGGCCACGCGCCGATTTCCTTCCCAATGCGGGGCATGCCATTGCCCCGCTGGGGGGTGGTGCATGCCCCATTCTCTTTGGAGCATCACCATGTCCCTCGATCTCGAAACCACTGCCGCTGAAGCCGCGCCCGTCCAGGACGAACTGCTCGACGCGGAATCTTCCCCTCTGACCCTGAGCCTTCAGGATTTCGTCGGCGAGTTCGGCGACGAACTGCTCGACGCCCTCAACAGCGCGAATCCGCCGGTCTATGCCGGCCAGCCACAGGCGCACCGGCAACTCATCGTCGCCGGCCTCAAGCGCAAGCTGTTCGGGGCACAGGCCGAAGTCGTCCACGCCGCCGCCGAGCTGCTGGTCGACCGTGGCGAACGCGCTGCGATCGTCAATGGCGAAATGGGCTGCGGCAAGGTGCGCCGTATCGGCGCTTAGAAGAAGCGTAGTGAAAGCTACCAGGGCTGCTGGTATGCCCTGTACTCACCGGACTTATCCCTGCCCGCAAGGGCTTGAATTCCGAAAGGAAGGGGGGAGTGCAGCATGTTCGGAAAAGGCCTTTTACCCAACAGCTATTAGCGGGAGCGGGCCAGAGTAAGACGTGTATGGTCAAAGCTGAATTGCCTGAAGTCTAGTTCCAAGCGGTCTATCAGTCCCGACGCTGGCGAAAGTAGCTGAAACGCCAGACTCGCGAGTTGTGGGAAATGTTTTGCCTCTCCTGCAAACCAGTATCGCGAGCGCATCCCCGATCAGGGGACCACGGAACGAACGGACGACCTAACCACGTCGCATCTTTGTCTAAGCGCAAATGCGGGATCGCCTAAACAGGTCGCAAGACCTGCATGGCGACGGAGTCTTCGTATTACCCGATGTGGCCTCTGTAATGGGGGTTGCTGGTCGCAGCAGTAAGCGACACCGACATGGCTATAAGCGAGTAGCAATGCGGGTGAAAGGCCCGCTGTCCGGGGGGGAAGGAAGACAGCTTATCTGTAACCAACTCATCGAAAAGGAGGTTGTGCTGATGCTGACCGACACTACTAATCGAAGGGTGGATGCGCTGGGAATCTTGTCTCAACAAGGCAAGCGCATCAACGGTCTTAGTCGTCTCATGGAAAACCCAATCCTGTGGAAGCAGGCGTATGTCAACATCTACGCGAATGCCGGTGCAACAACGGCCGGTGTAGATGGCTTTTCACTGGACGGTATGTCCTACGAACGGCTGGCTGGCCTGATGGCCGCCGTCAAAAGCGGAAATTATCGCTTCAAGCCTGTGAGGCGAGTCCTCATTCCAAAGAGCAATGGGAAAACCCGTCCGCTCGGCATCCCCACTGGGGATGACAAGCTGGTACAGGAGGTTGTACGGATGCTTCTCGTGAAGATCTACGAGCCGGTCTTTTCTGACGACTCGCACGGTTTTCGCAACGGGCGTTCGTGCCACACCGCTCTCATGCAAGTCCGGCAGAAATGGACGGGCATGAAGTGGATCGTGAACATGGATATCAAAGGCTTCTTCGACAACATCGACCATGAAGTTCTGGTGGATGTGCTTGCCAAACGCATTGACGATAAGCGCTTTCTTGGGCTGATCCGTTCGATGTTGAAGGCTGGCTATATGGAGGACTGGAAGTTCCATGACACCTTCAGTGGGACACCGCAAGGCGGAGTTGTCTCCCCGGTCTTGGCCAACATCTACCTGCACGAACTCGATGAGTACGTTGCAGGGGTGAAGGCTGAATTCAACCGAGGAAACCGCCGGGCACCGAACCGCGAGTACAAGCTGATCAGTGGTGCAATTGAACGGTTGATGAAACGCATTGATGCCTACAAAACCGATGGCGACACGCCAAAGGTCGAGGAAGCGAAGCGTGAATTGGCCGAGCTTTATCTACGCCGCAAGGCCTTAAGCAGCTCCGACCCGATGGACGCCAATTACCGGCGTCTGGTGTATGTCCGGTATGCCGATGATTTTCTGATCGGCATCATCGGAAATCGGGACGAGGCGGTATCCGTCATGCAGCGAGTCGCGGGTTTCATCAGCGACAAACTGCACTTGGAGATCGCCGAGGAAAAGTCCGGTGTGGTTCACGCATCGGATGGAGTTCGCTTTCTGGGGTACGACGTTCGCACGTACTCTGGTGATCGCAACGTGCGCACCGTCCGTTCAGGGCGGAGCATCACAGCACGCAGCGTATCCGAGCGGATGCAATTGCACGTACCGGCTGAAAAGCTGCGTAGTTTCTGCCAGCGAAAAGGTTACGGCGTCTACGATGCCCACACCCCAACGCACAGGAACGAACTGATCTCACTGAGCGAAGCGGAAATCGTTCAAACCTACAACACTGAAATGCGAGGCCTTGCCAACTACTACGGTTTGGCGAACAGCGTCAGTCGTGTCCTAAACAAGCTCCATCACCTCTGGTTGACGAGCTTGTGGAAGACATTGGCGGCTAAACGTCGTTCGACCGTAACGAAGGTAGCGCGAAGCATGAAGCGCCAGGGTGGATACGCACTGGTTGTTCGGGGCAACCCGGACTCCCACACTTTTCCCATCTACAGCCTGAAAGATATAAGGAAAGAACCTGTCACTTTCCAGAGTATTGACCTACCCCCAAAGACCTGGGTTTTCACGCACAGCCGCTCGGAGTTGATCCAGCGGATTGAAGCGCGGAAATGCGAGTACTGCGGGACCACCGAAGGCAGTTTCCAAGTGCATCACATTCGGAAGCTGAAGGACGTGGACAAAGGGAAGTACTTCTGGCAACAGGTGATGTCATGGCGCCGTCGCAAGACATTGGTGCTGTGCGTTCCTTGCCATCAGAAGCTACACGCAGGCGTTCTTTGAAAGGACTGTTCCTAGTCAAGTAAGTGGAGAGCCGGATACGCTGAAAGGTGTAAGTCCGGTTCGGAGGGGGGCTGACGGGTGATCCTTCACGGGACGCCCGCAGCCTACCCTACACGACGGTTGGTATCGCCACCGCCGCCGTGCTCAACGCCGAAGGCTACCGCCGCACCCTGGTCCTGTCGCCACCGCACCTGGTTTACAAGTGGCGGCGCGAGATCCAGGAGACGGTGGCGGGCGCCAAGGTCTGGGTACTCAACGGGCCGGATACGCTGGTCAAGCTCATCAAGCTGCGCGAGCAGTTGGGTGTGCAGCCCACGGGCCAGGAGTTCTTCGTTCTGGGCCGCGTGCGGATGCGGATGGGCTTCCACTGGAAGCCGGTCTTCACCGCGCGGCGCACCCGCCACGGCGACGTGGCGGCCTGCCCGGACTGCGGCACGGTCATCACCGACCTCGACGGCGAGCCGGTCAACCCGGTCGCGCTCGAAGCCGAGGAGTCCTGCAGGAAGTGCGGCCACTGCGCTGCGCCCCTGTGGACGCTGATCCGCCCGCGCAGCTTGTCCGGCAGCGACCAGTCCTCGGCCGTGCTCAAGGCCTTGAAGCGCATCCCGACCATCGGCGAAGTCACCGCGCAGAAGCTGATGCAGAAGTTCGGTGACGGCTTCCTGGCCTCGATGCTGGGCGACAACATCCATGAGTTCATCAACTTGATGGACGGCAACGGCGAGCTGGTGTTTTCCGACCGTCAGGCCACGCGCATGGAACGTGCGATGGCCAACATGGAGCTCGGCTTCGGCGAGGGCGGTTATCAACCCTCGGAATTCATCAAGAGATACCTGCCTCAAGGCACGTTCGACCTGCTCATCGCTGATGAAGCACACGAGTACAAGAACGGCGGAAGCGCCCAGGGTCAGGCGATGGGCGTGCTGGCGGCGAAGGCTCGCAAGACCTTGCTGCTGACCGGCACGCTGATGGGCGGCTACGGCGACGACCTCTTTTATCTGCTGTTCCGCGCCTTGCCTGGGCGGATGACCGAAGACGGCTACCGCCCGACCACGAGCGGCAGCATGACGTCGGCCGCCATGGCGTTCATGAGGGACCACGGGGTCCTCAAGGACATCTATTCCGAGAGCACCGGCACGGCGCACAAGACCGCGAAGGGCACGAAAGTCAGTGTCAGAACGGTCAAGGCCCCGGGCTTCGGCCCCAAGGGCGTGTTGCGCTGCATCCTGCCGTTCACCATCTTCCTCAAGCTCAAGGACATCGGCGGCAATGTGCTTCCGCCGTATGACGAGGAGTTCCGCGAAGTCGCGATGGACACGGCGCAAGCCGCGGCCTACCGCGATCTGGCGGGTCGGCTGACCACAGAGCTGAAACAGGCTCTGGCGCGACGCGATACGACCTTGCTGGGTGTGGTCCTCAACGTGCTGCTGGCCTGGCCGGATTGCTGCTTCCGGTCGGAGACCGTAGTGCATCCGCGCACGCGCAACACCTTGGCGTTCGTCCCGGCTCAGTTCTCCGAGTTCGAGGTGACCCCGAAAGAGCGTGAGCTGATCGATATCTGCAAAGAGGAGAAGGCCCAGGGCCGCAAGGTCCTGGCCTACACGGTCTATACCGGCACGCGCGACACCACGTCGCGCCTGAAGGTGCTGCTGGAGCAGGAAGGCTTCAAAGTGGCGGTGCTGCGCGCGAGCGTGGATGCCAGCCGCCGCGAGGACTGGATCGCCGAGCAACTGGATCGTGGCATCGACGTGCTCATCACCAATCCCGAGCTGGTCAAGACGGGGCTGGACCTGTTGGAGTTCCCGACGATCGTGTTCATGCAGTCGGGCTACAACGTGTACTCGCTCCAGCAGGCGGCACGCCGCTCCTGGCGCATCGGGCAAAAGCACCCCGTGCGCGTGATCTACCTCGGCTACGCCGATTCCTCGCAGATGACCTGCCTGGGGCTGATGGCCAAGAAGATCATGGTCTCGCAGTCCACGTCGGGCGACGTGCCCGAATCCGGGCTCGATGTCCTGAACCAGGATGGCGATTCCGTCGAGGTCGCACTGGCCCGGCAACTGGTCGCTGCCTGATCCCCAGCCACAAGCCGGCCTCGCGCCGCCGGCCTTCCGTTGCTCCCGCCTTGCAGCCACGCCCACGGTCTCCGTGGACGTGGCTGCCTCTTTTTCTTACCACGATGAATCCACTGCCGCATCCCCGGAAACGGAACTCGACCTCGGGTCTTCCTGCCGGCACCGCGCGAACAGATTCGGCAGGGCGGCGGTTCCGACGCGCACGATGAGCCACGCCGCCACGAGCCCACGGCCTATCAGGAAAGGTGTGCTGACGCCGCAGGGGGAAGGCCCGTTTCCCATCGTGGTGGCGTTGGGCCATGGGAAGAACGCACCCGTTCCAGCACGGCGAGCGCCATTCGGTGCTGATCGACAAGCGCTAGGGCAAGCCGATTCCATTCATGGCGGCCACGGCTAAGGACGGCTCCACGCTGCTGCTTGCCGACACCGAACCACGGAAAGTGATCTGAGATATGCACAGTATGCGGTGCCATTCCGACTTCCGGGCGACGCGAACGTTTTCGGCAACACCAGGGCAACAAAGCAGATGCTGAAACGCCATCGCGTCTGCGTCGATTACTGTACGGCTTCGGCACCTAAGGCCGCCCGCACCGCTGGCCGCGATCCGACCCGCTTCACGCTTCACATAAGCCGGCAGCGCCGGCCAGCGGCCGAGGTCGATGGAGAAGAACTTGCACCAGCCCAACACGGTGAACAGGTAGGCATCGGCCACGCTGAAAGACGCGCCCATTAGATAGTCCTGCCGGGCCAGGGTGTCTTGCAGGAAATCGAACCGCTTGAACAGCTTTTCGCGGAAGAACTGTTTTGCTTCTTCGGGTAGAGCACTGTTGAACAAAGGCGCCGAACCGGCGTGGATCTCGCTGGTGACGAAGTTCAGCCACTCTTGCAGGCGCACCCGCTCCCAGGTTCCTGCAGCTGGCCCCAGCCCGGTTTCCGGCTTGAGGTCGGCCAGATACTGCACGATGGCCGGGCCTTCGGTCAGCACCTGGCCATCATCCAATTCAAGTGCAGCGACGTAGCCCTTGGGATTGACGGTGCGGAAGTCGCGCCCGTCGGCGGTCTGCTTGGTCTTGTTGTCCACCTTGACCAGCTCGAACGGCAGGCCGAGTTCGCGCAACACGATGTGCGGGGACAGCGAGCAGGTATACGGGGCGTAATACAGTTTCATGAGGGCTCCGGGGGAAGTTGAAAACCAGTCACGCGGCAGCTTGCCTTGCGCTGCATGGAACTGTGCTTGCCCGAAGTTGCCCTGTAAAATTAATGTTGTATTTATTGTGTATTAGCTGGACTACTGATTGCCATGATGAACCTCCTGCACTGGCGTTTGCTGGTGGCCGTGGCCGATGCGGGCAACATCTCGCGCGCCGCCGAGTGCGTGGGCATCACCCAATCGGGCGCCAGCCAAGCCATCGCGCAGTTGGAAGCTGCGCTGGGATTTCAGGTGTTCGTCCGCGAGCGGCGGCACATTGGCGTGACTGCCCTGGGCGAGCAGGTCATCGAGCACGCGGGCGCCATGCTGGAACGGCTGGACGCCATCCGTGTACTGGCCGACGACAGCCGCGGCCTGAGCGGCGGATGCATCCGATTGGCGAGCTTTCCATCGGTGATTTCGACGCTGCTGCCCGGTCTGCTGCGCGATTTCCAGCGCCGTCATCCCGGCATCGAGTTGGTGGCGCTAGAAGGCACGGATGAAGAAGTGGAAGACTGGCTGGCCACCGGCACGGTGGAGCTGGGTGTGGTGCTGAACCCCGCGCCGGGCCGGGCGGCGGCGGTGCTGGGGCGCGACGCCTGGATGGCGGTATTGCCGACCAATCACACGCTGGGGCGCCGCGCCAGCGAAAGCGGCGTCACCCTGGAAGAACTGGCCGCGCAGCCCTTCATCCTCGCCACCGGCGGCTGCGCCGTGAACGGGCAAAGCCTGATGGAACAAGCGGGCCTGCACCTGTCGGACGTGCGGGTGACGGTGCGCGATTGGGCCAGCGCCTGCGTGCTGGTACGCGAAGGCATGGGCGTGGCGCTGGTGCCCGAATCAATCTTGCCCGAGGAACAGCGCGGGCTGCGCGTGATGTCGCTGGTGCCAGCGATCCACCGTGAGTTCGGTCTAGTCTGTTCGGATGCCGGGAAGGCTTCGCGGCCGACGCTTGCGCTACTGGCCGGACTTGTAGGCGCTCAATAACTCTACGGTCGATCAGCCGCTGATCACAACTTCGGCGGCGCTTCCGATGGTGTCTAGTTCATGCGCTCTGGTCTGTCGCCCGTTCCGGGGCGATGCGATTGACCAGCACCATGCCGATGGTCGTCCACCATTCGCTGGCCGCCACATCCGTCCTCGGCGCTTCGTCCTCGGCGATCGCCTTGTATTCAGGGCTACGCAGGAAGTCCTCTAGGTCATCCACGCTGACGAAACTCATCAGCGTCACTCTGTCGATGGTGCTGGCTTGCGGGTGGTACAGCGGCTCGCCCGGCTCGGTCGGCCCGATGTTGTGGAGTTGCACATAGCGCCGCACCCAACCCTTGGACTGCGCCGCCGCCAGCGGTGCATGCTCGTGCAGCCACCATTGCTGGAAGGCTTCGCGGCCGATTGCCGGATCGCGCACATGGAGCTTGACCAGCGTGACGGCATCAAAGCCCGTGACGCTCGGCACGATGACGTATTGGCGCGCCAGCACCGGGGCGATGTCGCGGAAGATCGCCTGGTCTTCGGGCAGGATTTTCTCGCGCACGCGGGCATTGCCCAGCACCACGGCGATGTCCTCGGGGCCGGCGAAGTTCAGGTAGGCGATGCCGTCCCAGCGCGGACGCCGGTAAGCTTCAACATGGCCGATGACGGTAGGCCACAACCGGCCTTGTTCATCGACCGGCGCGCGATATGGCGGTGCGTCGGTGTAGGTCGGCCCCGGCGCAAAGCGGTGCAACTGGTCATAGCGCAGCAGGCGTTCCAGTCTGCGGTCGTCTGCTTCCTCGGCATGGATGAAGCGCACGCCATGCACCTTGCGCCAATACTCGCCCCAATGCTCGAAGTTGAGGTTCGGATTCCCCTCGAAGGCATTGGCGGTAGCATCGGTCGCCGGGTCGACGATGGCGTTTCCGGTATGGTCGAGCACATGCCCGTCGGCACGCCGCCGCTCGGCCAGCGGCGTGTTGTCGGCACGCGAGAGCAACGAGCACAACACGGTGAGCGGCCGGTCGCTGCCGGGTTGGGGTTGCAGGTAGGGGGCGCGGAACAGCCGTTCCTCGACAGTCTTAGTCATGGGAATGTTCTCCAATGTTCTCCAGGGAGATGGTGAAGAAAGGACACGGCCAACGCCGCCAGCCCGGCCGCTGCCGCAAAGCCGTAGAGGCCCAGCGTGCCCGCATGTGCCCACGCGGCGCTGCCGATGGCGGCACCAGCCGCCATGCCAATCATTGCGCCGGTCATCAGCAGGCCGTTAAGGCGGCTGCGGGCCTGCGGGTCCAGTCCGTTGACGATGGCCTGGTGCGAAACCAGTGCCGCCATCACGCCCAGGTCGAAGACCAGGGTGCCGACCGCCAGGCTCCAGGGGCTGGGCGGCAGGATTTCCATGCCGAGGAACGCCACGATGACCAGCGCGCATCCGAGGCGGATGGCGGGAAGCGGCCCGTGGCGGTCGTTGAGGCGACCGAACCAGGGCGCGGCCAGGGCGCCGGCCGCGCCGGCGATACCGTAGGTGCCCACGATGCCGGCACCCAGGTGGAACGGCGCTGCCGCCAGCACCAGGGCAAGCGTGGACCAGAACGCGCCCAGCGTTGACGCGAGCAGTGCCTGTGCTACCACGGCCAAGCGCAAGGCAGGGTACTGCCGCCAGAACGTCCACAAACTGGCGATCAGCGCGCCGTAGCGACTGCGGCTGGCTGGCGGCAGGTTCGGCACGGTGCGCCAGGCGATCACCATCACCCCCAGCATCAGGCCGGCTGCCAAGAATTGCATGGCCCGCCAGCCCAAGGACTCGGCGACCCAGCCGCCCAGGGTGCGCGACAACAGGATGCCGCTGAGCAATCCGGTCGTAACGGTGCCCACGGCGTGGCCACGCTGTTCGTCGGGGGCCAGTTGGGCGGCGATCGGCACGAAATCCTGGCCGATGCTGCCCAGCAGGCCGACGGTGATGCTGGCGATCACCAGCCAGCCAAGGCCGGGGGAAATACCCGCCGCCAGCAGGGCCAGCAACAGCAGCACCGCTTTGACTAAGATGAGCCGCCGTCGAGGTACCACGTCCCCGAGTGGGGCCAGCAACAGCATGCCCAGCGCGTAGCCGATCTGTGTCAGGGTCGGTACCCAGCCGACCTGTTCCGGGCTGGCGCCGAACTCGGACTGCACCAAGGACAGACCCGGTTGAAGGTAGTAGACGTTCGCTACGCCCAGCCCGGCGCAGGTAGCCAGCAGCAACAGCGCGCCATTCAGACGGAATGTGGACGTAAGAACCGATTGCGGCATCGAAGCCTCGCAAGAAGATCGGCAGTCCTGACGGCAGGCTGCTCCAGCGAGACATGCTATTGACGAATTACGATTCGATATATGATCTTCAGATCGAAAGAAAGTTGACCAGAGTTCGTCAATAGGCAGGCAATGAATACGCCAGACCCTTTCCAAGGCATTACGGTCTTCATGCAGGTCGTGCAGGCCGGCAGCTTCACGTTGGCGGCCGAGCGCCTGGACATGAGCAAATCGGGGGTCGCCAAGAGCATCGCCCGCTTGGAAACCACGCTGGGCGTGCGGCTGTTCCAGCGGACCACGCGCCGCCTGAGCCTGACCGAAGAAGGTCGCCAGTTCAGCGACGGTTGCCAGCGGGCCTTGGCGGAACTGCAGAACGCACAGGCGCTGGCGACGACGCAACGGCAAGAGCTGGCCGGGCGTTTGCGCGTCGATCTGCCCGTGGTCTTCGGCCGACGCTGGGTGCTGCCGGCGCTGCTGGAGATCGCCACGCAGCACCCCGCGCTCGAACTGGACGTGAGCATGACCGATCGCCGGGTCGATCTGGTCGAGGACGGCATCGACCTGGTGATCCGTATCGGGCCGCTGCAAGACAGCGCCACGCTGATCGCCAAGCCCCTGGGCGTACAGCAGGCAGTGCTGGTCGCTCATCCCGATTACCTTACCCAATACGGTGAACCGCAAACCCCGGACGACCTGCACCGGCACGCCTGCATCACCTTCGGTAGCGGCGGGCAGGCGCGGCCTTGGCACTTTTGGGATCGCCACGGCCGCAGTCAGCCGCTGGCCGTGCGCGGACGGCTGGGTTTGAACCATAGCGAAGCCATTTTGGACGCCGCGCTGGCCGGGCACGGCATCGCGCTGCTGTCCGACTGGCTGGTAGCCGAACCGCTGGGGAAACGCCAACTGTTGCGCGTGCTGCCCGAGGTCAGGGCCCAGGGATTCCCGATCCATGCGGTATGGCAGAAGAACCAGCACCTGTCGGCGAAGGTCCGGTGCGTCGTGGATTTGCTGGCTGAGCGGTTCGTGCCGAAAGCACCTTGGGAAGTCATGCTGAAGAAATAGCGGTTCATACTGCACTGCATACCCGCTTACCTGAGGCCGGTTTTCGGCTTCGTACCTGCATCGTGGATGGGCCGCCGCAGCGTCACGATGCAGACTAAGGCTGTCAGGATCGAGAGCACAGCCAGCACACCAAAGATGCTGTGGAAAGCAGAGGTGTAGGCATGATGTGCAAGTTCGATGATCGCCCCGTCCGTTGCACTGCCGGCGCCGGTAGAAGAACCGTGACCGGCGCTGGCTCCTATCTGGCTGGCGATCGCTGTGGCGTCCTGCGGGAGCGACAGTGAGCCGGCCTGCGCCGCTGCGCGCAGGTTCGCGGTCGTCAAACCGACCAATACGGCACCGATGGCCGCGATGGCGATGGCTTCTCCGGCCACGCGCATAGTGGTGAAGATGCCGGCCGCCAT
>CAADII010000025.1_pt1 | contig 55219 bp, 58 predicted proteins | sample 2381371 | NCBI WGS metagenome assembly CAADII01 (sample SAMEA5147523, study PRJEB30075) | plant metagenome | biome: Evergreen rainforest; feature: Forest; material: Leaf | place: Madagascar | collected 2016-11 | reverse complement strand
ACGGCATCCCAGCGAACAATACCGCCGTGTTCAACGTACTGCAGGACCACGGCATGGTGCTGCCCGCTGCAGACGGCAAGGCAATCTGGCGCGCAACCATCAGCAGCGACAGCGGCTGGTCCCATTCATTTACCCTGCTACGGCTAGCGCCTGCGCTGATCTGGGAGTCTGACGAACGGCCAACCTCGTTCACTGGGACGGTGTTGATCGGCACGACTTCCTCAGGCAAGGAGGCCGATGCGCCGTCCCTCCTTTCTGCGGCCGGAGCAGAGGCTCCCCCCGGGGAAGAAGGTGGCATCACCACGTCGGTCTCTCCATCCCTGCCGCAGGCCATGCCCGACATCATGGAAGAGATGCTGGCGATAGTGAGCTTGAGCGGCTCGGCCAGCGCGGGGCGGGATAGCGAGCAGGTCCCGGATGAAGTCCCTGCCCTTTCCCCCGAGCCTCCCGTGTCAGCGATGACCGTCGCCTCACCTCTGTCGTCTGCGTCTGCGTCTGCGGTTGCGCCGCCGTCTTCGACCGTGCAACCATCCGGCGAGCACTTCATGGCATGGCTAAAACAGGGCATCACTTCGCGCCGGCTCATCATCAACGATTCGAAGGCGCTTATTCATACCGTGAGCGATACTACTTACTTGGTCAGCCCGGGGCTTTTCCAGCGCTATGCACGGGAGTACCCGCAAGTCGAAGGGTGGGCCAGTCAAGACAAGTTGCAAGGCTGGCAATGGGTGCAAAAGCGCTTCGAGCGATTGGGGCGGCATCGAAAACAACCAGGCGGTCTGAACATCTGGACTTGTGAGGTCCATGGGCCACGCAAATCACGGCAGCTGCATGGCTATCTGTTGGTCGAGCCGTCCGATCTATTTACGGAGTGCCCGCCGAACAATACCTATCTGAAGGTCATGGACAAGTAACCGCCGAGTGGAAGTCGGCGCTTAAGCTAGCAACCGCATCGAGCAGGTCGAACAGAATAGCTACGCACTTTTCAGCATCATGGCACACCACGCTTTAAGCAAGCATGTCTCATGCGACTCTGAAAATAAACAATGTGCTCAACAACAAATACTACTCCCAGATCGGCCTTGACGATCAGGGCTGGTACGGTGCGCCACGCAGTGTGACTCTGTTCCTAAGAGCCCAATTCTGAAGGCAGGCTCGTTGACTGCGCCAGCATCGGCTAAGCTGACAAGGTCGCCGGTGATCCACAGTCCGGCGAGCAACCTTTGAAACATTCGGCGCCCTGCGCTGGCATTTCACCAGGAAAACAATTTGACCACCCACACCGAGCAGGAGCGGCTTGACCAGCGGTCCATTGACACAGTTGTGTTTGACCTTGGCGGCGTGTTAATTGATTGGAACCCTCGCTACCTCTATCGAAAGATCTTTGGGACCGATACCGAGAAGATGGAAGCGTTTCTCGCTACAGTCTGCAATACCCAATGGAACGAGTTTCAGGACCGTGGGCGACCATGGGAAGAGGCGATTACAGAGGCGACCACGCAGCATCCGGAGCATCAGGCAAACATTCGGGCGTACTATGACCGGTGGCCGGAAATGTTGGGAGAAGCTATCTCAGGCACAGTGCGGATCCTGGAGGAGCTACGTGCGAGCGGGGTACGCCTGCTCGCGTTAACCAATTGGTCCGCAGAGACCTTTCACTACGCAACGGATCGCTATTCATTCCTGGAGCATTTCGAGGGCATTCTCGTTTCTGGCCGCGAACGTCTCATGAAGCCCGAGCCTGAGATCTTCCAATTGCTGACCCGACGTTATCATTTGACCCCCGAGCGAACCGCTTTTATCGATGATAGTCAACGGAACGTAGATGCAGCCAAACAGCTGGGCTTTGAAAGTCTGCTGTTCCGAACGCCGGACGAGCTTCGTGACGCACTGCGGACTCTCCGGATAGGTAGCCCTACGGATCACTGAACCTTTCGTAAGATCACATTGCAGGGCCAACTCCCACGGTTCAGTTTTTACCTATTTCTGAACTTTGCTGAACTAGTCCACCTATCAAGCGTAACGGGATTGAACACGCCTGCAACACTGCATACCACGGACTCATGACCGTTGCCCCAAAGACGAGTCGTCAAATTTCCGAAGGCGAACATACAAAGCACGTTTGAACGATAGCGTTATGACTTCTGATAGCGTGCGCCCCAGAGTAGGGATTTTTGCGCGTGGACTCAATCCTGCCCGAGGTGCACCGCGCGCATGCTCGAGATGGCGGACGCGATGGACATGTTCTGCCAAGGCGCGGACGGCGACATGTTCGACCGCGACGGCACGCCCTGGCCCGAGACCGACATCACCATCGTCGACTTGGTGACCTACGCGCGCGAGGGCTACAACGCGCAGCTGTCCATCGCCTATATCTCGCTCATCGGCACGGTCAACAACATCGCCGAGCGCGACCAGTTCCTCGGTCGTCCCATCCTCAACGTGACGGACGAGGGACACGTGATCACGAAGAACCCGCTGCTGTCTCCCTACGTGGTGAAGATCACCAAGATGTGGCGCAAGTTGGGAGCCTGGTTCTGGCTCGCCACGCAGAACATCGACGACCTGCCCAAGGCCGCCGAGCCGATGTTGAACATGATCGAGTGGTGGATCTGCCTGTCGATGCCGCCGGACGAGGTCGAGAAGATCGCACGCTTCCGCGAACTGAGCCCGGCGCAGAAGGCGCTGATGCTGTCGGCCCGCAAGGAAGCCGGCAAGTTCACCGAGGGCGTCATCCTCTCCAAGAGCATGGAGGTGCTGTTCCGGGCCGTGCCCCCCAGCCTCTACCTCGCGCTCGCGCAAACCGAACCCGAGGAGAAAGCCGAGCGCTACCAGCTCATGCAGCAGTTCGGCATCTCCGAGCTGCAAGCCGCCTTCAAGGTCGCCGAGAAGATCAACCGCGCGCGCGGCGCAGTAGCCCTCGCACGCCTGCGGGTCGCACAGGACGAGTGGATGCCCCCTAAGTTCATGAAGCGGGACTTCCTTGTGGGCCAGTAGTGCATGCCGTGCCGGCACGGCGACCACCAAGGGATCGCGCCAGATCGGATCGGCAACGATGCCATCACCAACGTCGGCGGTGTGCGCAAGCCCGATCGAGAAGTCTCCTGACCGCAGGCCACGTAACTGCTCGGCCAAAGGCACCTCGGACAATCAAATCTCGATCTCTGGTTCTTCTGCGCGGCAACGGGCCAGGAATGCGGACAGCCGAGGATCGATCGCTCCGTCGGACACCGCGATGCGCAGGCTACCTCGCAAGCCCGCAGCGACAGCCTTCGCATTCTCTCGCGCTTGCTCCAGGACGTTGAATAGACGGCGAGTGTCTTGCAAGAACGCCAAGCCCGCTGCGGTCAGCCGGGTGCCTCTGCGGTCGCGGTCGAAAAGCACAACCCCCAGCTCGTCTTCCAGTTCTTTGATTGCCCGGGACAATGGCGGCTGCTCAATATGCAGCCGCTCTGCGGCCCGCGTGAAATGCAACTCCTCAGCCAACACGACAAAGCAGCGAAGGTGTCGCAGTTCCATGGGCGGTATTCCCCAGTTTTGATTGCGGCGCTGGGCAGCAATGAAGATTGTTCGTGCAGTGGTGGTCGTCTCCGACAAGAAGTGCAGGACGCTGCGGCTCACGAGACCTTAAGAAGCACGTTGCCCGCTGATGCGGGTAACACGATAGTAAGAGAGCAGCTGTGCATGCCGTACCCGGACCTAACCAGGCGTGGCCTCCTTGTCATCCAGAGTCCCGGTTGGGCACAGAAGGCAGCGTTCTTACGCAGCCGTGCGGACTCGCGCCGTCAAGCTGTGCCTTGCGACAGGGCGCACATCCTGTCGCAACTTTCTTATAAACCATCAAGTTAGGTTGAGGTCAAGGAATGGATGTGCATTTCCTATTCCCTCGGATCGGAAATGCTCTTCAAAGTTGTGTGGCGGCAAATTTCGCCAACGACCGCTTGACCTAAAGTTAAGTTGAGGCCTTATAAAGAGCGTCGTTCTCCGTGGTTAGCGCCCGAACCGACGTTCGAAGCCCCACGGCTGACATTCAAATGTGAAGGCCTGCCCGGCGCATCCGTGCTTCTACATCGTCGCCTCCTGGTTTCCCAGGGGCCAGGGGGGGGGTGAGTGGCATCGCGGTCGAGCGTGCCACGTCGTCTTCCTTTACCTTGGGGAACCCCTTCATGAGTCATTCCTACTCCAATGTGGCACATCCACGATCGCGGCTGTTTCCGCTTGCCCTGAGCGCTCTTGTTCTATCCCTACTGGCTGGCTGCAACAGCGAAGTGGCAAACCCCAGGTCAGCGTGACGCAGATCGCGCCCAAGCAGATCAGTCAATGGGATGAGTACAACGGCCGCATCGAGGCCACCGAGGTGGTCGAGCTGCGGCCTCGTGTATCGGGCTATGTCGAGAGGGTTGCGTTCCACGAGGGACAGGAAGTCAAGAAGGGCGACGTGCTGTTCACCATCGATGTGCGCAGCTACCGCGCCGAACTCAGTCGCGCCGAAGCGCAACTGGCTCGCGCCAGAAGCGTGGCCCAGCAAAGCCGCAGTGAAGCCGTGCGCGCCAAGGCGCTGGTCGAACGCCAGGCCATATCCACCGAGGCCTGGGAGCAGCGCCGCACCGCGGACGAATCGGCGCAAGCGGATGTGCAGGCGGCCCAGGCGGCCGTGGAAACCGCCAAGCTCAACCTGGAATGGACGCAGGTGCGCGCGCCCATCAACGGCCGTGCCGACCGCGCGCTGGTCACCGCGGGCAACCTCGTCGCAGCCGGCGACGCCGCCAGCGTCCTGACCACGCTGGTGTCGCAGGACAAGGTCTACGTCTATTTCGAGGCGGACGAGAACGCGTTCCTGCGCTATGCACGCATGGCCCGTGAAGGCCAGCGACCGAACGAGCGCGACGGCAAGCTGCCGGTGCGGATCGGGCTGGCCGACGAGAGCGGCTTCCCGCACGCCGGCACGGTGGATTTCCTCTCCAACCAAGTCGATCGCGCAAGCGGCACGATCCGCGTACGCGCGGTGCTCGACAACAAGGAACGGATTTTCACGCCGGGCCTGTACGCCCGGGTGCGCCTACTAGGCAGCGGCCAGTTCGACGCGCTGCTGGTCGATGACAAGGCCATCTTGACCGACCAGACCCGCAAGTACGTCTACATCGTCGATGAGAACGGTACCGCACAGCGTCGCGACGTGCGCCTGGGCGGCACCTCGCAGGGCCTGCGCGTCATCGAAGATGGCTTGAAGGAAGGCGATCGGGTGATCGTCAACGGTGTGCAGAAGATCTTCATGCCAGGCATGCCCGTCGAGGCGCAGGCCGTCGCGGCGGCGGCACCGGCTGCGCCCCAAGGTGCAAAGAACTGACGCGCCACTCACCCGATATCGACGAGGCCTTGCGCTATGGACTTTTCCAAATTTTTCATCGAACGGCCGATTTTTGCCGCCGTTCTGTCGATCGTGATCTTCGCCGCCGGCCTGATCGCGATTCCCAGCTTGCCGATCGGCGAGTACCCGGAAGTCGTGCCGCCCTCGGTGGTCGTGCGCACCACCTATCCGGGCGCCAACCCCCAGGTCATCGCCGAAGCCGTGGCGACGCCGCTGGAAGAGGCGATCACCGGCGTCGAAGGCATGATGTACATGAAGTCGGTCGCCGACTCCGATGGCGTCCTGCAGATGACCGTGACATTTAGGCCCGAGGTCAATGCCGACGATGCGACGGTGCGCGTGCAGAACCGCGTGGCACAGGCGAACGCCAAACTGCCCGAGGACGTGCGTCGCCAGGGTGTGACGGTCCAGAAGCAGTCGCCCACCATCCTCATGGTGGTGCACCTGACCTCGCCCGACAGCACCTATGACGCGCTGTACCTGCGCAACTACGCGCGCCTGCACGTCAAGGACGTCCTGGCCCGGATCCCGGGCGTCGGCGACGTCAACATGCTCGGCGGCGGCGACTATGCGATGCGCGCCTGGCTCAATCCCGAGGCCATCGCCGCACGTGGCCTGACCGCCGCCGACGTGGTCGCCGCCATGCGCGAGCAGAACGTGCAGGTCTCGGCCGGCCAGATCGGCGCCGAACCGATCCCGCACAGCGATTTCCTGAGCCTCATCAACGCCAAGGGCCGACTGCGCAGCGAGCAGGAATTCGGCGACATCGTGCTCAAGGTCGGCCCCAGCGGCGAACTCGTGCGCCTGCGCGACGTGGCACGGCTGGAGCTGGGCGCCGGTGACTACACCCTGCGCGCCAAGCTCGACAGCAACAGCGCGGTCGTCGGCCTGGGCGTGTTCCAGGCGCCAGGGGCGAACGCCCTGAGCATCCGTGACCAGGTCATCGCGACCATGGACCAGATGCAGAAGACCTTCCCGCCGGGCATCAAGTACGAGGCGGTCTACGACACCACGGTGTTCGTGCGCGAGTCGATCAATTCGGTGGTGCACACGCTGCTGGAAGCGGTGCTGCTGGTCGTGCTGGTCGTGACCTGTTCCTGCAAACCTGGCGCGCCTCCATCATCCCGTTGATCGCCGTGCCGGTGTCGATCATCGGCACCTTCGCCGGCCTGCACCTGCTGGGCTTCTCGATCAACACCCTGACATTGTTCGGGCTGGTGCTGGCGATCGGCATCGTGGTCGACGACGCCATCGTGGTGGTCGAGAACGTCGAGCGCAACATCGAGAACGGACTCACGCCGATCGCGGCGGCGCACCAGGCCATGAAGAAAGTGTCCGGGCCGATCGTCGCCATCACGCTGGTGCTGTGCGCGGTGTTCGTGCCGATGGCCTTCCTCGATGGCGTCACCGGGCAGTTCTACAAGCAGTTCGCGGTCACCATCGCCACGGCGATCTCGGGTCTGCACTCGCTGACCCTGTCGCCGGCGCTGGCCGCACGTCTGCTCAAGGCCCACGACGCGCCCAAGGATGCACCGACGCGGCTGATCGACCGGCTGTTCGGCTGGGTGTTCCGCCCCTTCAACCGCTTCTTCAAGGCCAGCCCCGACAAATACGAGCGTGGCGTCTCCCGCACGCTTGGACGCCGAGGGGCCGTGTTCGTGGTGTATGCGCTGTTGCTCGCCGGCACGGCCTGGATGTTCAACACGGTGCCCGGCGGCTTCATTCCGACCCAGGACAAGATGTACCTCATCGCGGGCGTGAGCTGCCCGAGGGTTCGTCGCTGGCGCGCACCGACGCGCTGCTGAGCAAGGTGGTGGATATCGCGCTGGAAACCGAGGGCGTGTCCAACGCGGTCGCGATGCCGGGACTGAACGCGCTGCAGATGACCAACACGCCCAACACGGGCATGACGTTCCTGACATTGAAGCCGTTCGAGGAGCGCAAGGGCCGCAGCGCCGCGCAGATCAATGCAGAGATCAACCAGAAAATCGCCGCGCTGCAGGAAGGCATCACCTTCTCGATGATGCCGCCGCCGATCCTGGGCCTGGGCAGCGGCGCCGGCTTCTCGCTCTTCGTCGAAGACCGCGTGGGTCTGGGCTACGGCGCGCTGCAGAACGCCGTCGGCGGCTTCCAGGGCGCACTGTCGCAGGTGCCGGGGATGGGCTTTCCGATCACCAGCTACCAGGCCAACGTGCCGCAGTTCGATGCCGAGGTGGACCGGACCAAGGCCAAGTCCCAGGGGGTGCCGCTGACCGGCGTGTTCGATACGCTGCAGACCTACCTGGGATCGGCGTATGTCAACGACTTCAACCAGTTCGGGCGCACCTGGCAGGTGATCGCCCAGGCGGACGCGCCGTACCGAGACAGCGTCGAGGACATCGCCCGTCTGCGCACCCGCAACGACCGCGGCGAGATGGTGCCGATCGGCTCGGTGGTAACCATCAACCAGACCTACGGGCCCGACCCGGTACTGCGCTTCAACGGCTACCCGGCGGCCGACCTGGCCGGCGAGGCGGACCCGCGCGTGCTGTCCTCCGCCCAGGCCATGGGCACGGTGGCCGGCATGGCGCGGCAGGTGCTGCCGCCCGGCATGGAGATCGAATGGACCGACCTAAGCTACCAGCAGGCGACCCAGGGCAACGCCGCACTGATCGTGTTCCCATTGGCAGTGATGCTGGTGTTCCTGGTCCTGGCCGCGCTCTACGAGAGCTGGACCCTGCCGCTGGCCGTTATCCTGATCGTGCCGATGTGCCTACTGTCGGCGCTGTTCGGTGTGTGGCTGACCGGTGGCGACAACAACGTGTTCGTGCAGGTCGGGCTGGTGGTGTTGATGGGACTGGCGTGCAAGAACGCGATCCTGATCGTCGAGTTCGCCCGCGAACTGGAGATGCAGGGCAAGGACATCGTCGAGGCGGCGCTGGAGGCGTGCCGCCTGCGACTGCGCCCGATCGTGATGACCTCCATCGCGTTCATCGCCGGCGTCGTGCCACTGGTGCTCTCCTCGGGCGCGGGTGCTGAAGTGCGGGCCGCCACGGGCATCACGGTGTTCGCCGGCATGCTCGGTGTGACCCTGTTCGGCCTGTTCCTGACCCCCGTGTTCTACGTCGCGCTGCGCAAGCTGTCCGGTCGCGCGCTGGTCCAGCACGGCCAATCCACACTTTCTGGCGAGCCGACGCACCCATGAACCATTACAACCTTTCCCTCGGAGATCAGCCCATGGGGCCGATTGCCAAGACTGTGCCGGGCCGCCGTGCGGCCCGCACCCTCACGTTGAGCATGGCCATGGCGCTGTTGTCCGCCTGCGCTGTGGGGCCGGACTACGTGCGGCCCGACCTGCCGCAGGTGGACGGCTACTTGTATCAGAAGGCCCGCGCGGACACCGCATCTCCACAAGCGGATCCAGACTTCTGGCGCGGCTTCGGCGATCCGCTGCTGGAGCAGTTCGTCGATGCTGCCTTGCTGCACAACCATGACCTGCGCATCGCGCTGGCCAACTACCAGCAGGCCAACGCCCTGCTGCGCGGCGCGAAGTTCGACCGCTTTCCGACCGTCACGGCGGATATCCAGGCGAACAACGTGCGCAGCAGTGCCGACCAGGCCCCAAACCTGAGCCGCAGCGATCGCGACCACGATGACTTCCAGGGCAATATCGGCTTCACCTGGGAGCTGGACCTGTTCGGCCGCGTGCGGCGCAGCGCGCGGAGACGGCCGCCAGCGCCGAAGACCTGGCGGCCATGCAGGTCGCCGTCGTGGGACAGCTGGCGCGGACCTATTTTCAGTTGCGCGGGTTGCAGGAGCAGTTACGCATCGCCCGCGAGAACGCAGACAACCAGGCACGCACGCTGGACCTGCTGCAGACGCGTCTGGAGATGGGCACGGCCGCGCCCTTCGACGTCGATCGCGGACGCACGCAGCTTGAGAGCACGCGTTCGCGCATTCCTTCGCTGGAAGCGCAGATCGCGGTCGCGACGAACCGGGTCGCGGTGCTCACTGGGGCAACGCCGCAGGCATTGTCCGCCCAGTTGTCGGTGCCAGTGGCATTGCCGCCGCTGCCGGACCGGATCGTCGCCGACGCCCCGAGCGAACTGTTGCGTCGGCGCCCGGACGTGGCCGCCGCCGAGCGCCGTCTGGCGGCGGCGACGGCGCGTATCGGCGTCGCCACGGCGGACCTGTTTCCGCGCTTCCCTCTGGACGGGCTGATCGGCACGCAGGCCTTTGACAGCAGCGCGCTGTTCGAGCGCGACAGCGAGACGCACCTGCTATCGCTGGGCATCGATGGCTCGTTCCTCAACGTCGGCCGGGTGCGCGCGCGCATCGCGGCGGCCGACGCGGCCACGGCGGGGAGTCTGGCGACCTACGAACGAACGGTGCTCACGGCACTGGAGGAGACGGAGAACGCACTGGTGCAGCTTTCGCGTAGCGGCCGCGAGGCTACGCACCTGGAGCAAGCCGCGGCGGCCGGTACGCGGGCCGCAGGCATGGCAAAGGTGCGTTTTGACCAGGGCGCGATCGACGTGTTGGAACTGCTCGATGCGGAGAACGCGCGCCTGCAGGCCGAAGACGCATTTGCGCAAAGCCGCGTGCGAAATACCCAGGCAGTGGTTTCGCTCTATCAGGCCTTGGCCGGCGGCTGGCCCGGCCAGATGCCGAAGGACAACCTCGCCGCCGGCCAGTGAATCCCTCTGGGCTCCCTGAGGGAACAAGCAACCGTCAGTGAATCTGCTACGGAGACGACTCATGAACGCTACGATGAAAGCAGCACGTTGGCATGGTGCCAAGGACATTCGTGTTGAGCGTATTGCTGTGCCAGTGGTTGGCCCGCAGGAAGTCAAGATCGAAGTCGCGTATTGCGGCATTTGCGGCAACGATCTGCATGAGTACATCGATGGCCCACATGTCATCTGCACCGAGCCGCATCCGATCACCGGAATGACGTTCCCGGTAACTCTGGGCCACGAGTACTGCGGTACCGTGGTTGAGGTCGGCGCCGAAGTCGCGGACCTACAGGTTGGGGCCCGGGTGACGGTGGAGCCCGAATTCCGGTGTGGCAAGTGCCATTTCTGCAAGCGGGGGCAGTACAACCTGTGCAACAGCATGGGGTTCTCCGGGCTTGCTGCCGACGGAGGTCTGGCACGCTACGCGGTGATCCCCAGCTACATGGTGTACCCCATTGATGACGGCGTATCGTTCAAGGAAGCTGCGGTAATGGAGCCTGCAGCCGTGGCACTTTTTGCAGTCCGTAAGAGCGAACTGAAGGTCGGCGACAGCTGCGCGATCTTCGGCGCCGGACCAATCGGTCTGTTCATCACGATGTTCGCGCATCTGCAAGGGGCTGCCAATATCGTCGTCATCGATCCTTCAGCGCAACGGCGCGTCAAAGCGAAGGAGCTTGGTGCGTCGTTGGTGTACGACCCAACGCAGACAGATGCGGTTGCCGAGATCAAGAAGTTGACCAAGATCGGCGTTGACGTGGCGTTCGAAGCGGTGGGCTTGCAAGCCACGCTGGACGGCTGCATGGACAGTGTTCGCAAGGACGGCACCACCTTCATTGTCGGGCTGTCCCATGGGCGCGCTACGTTCAACGCGCTCGCGACAGTCTTCAGGGAAACGAAGATCGACGCCTCAGTGGGCTACCGGCATGTATACCCCGAGCTCATTTCCCTGGTCGTCAACAAACGGGTGGATTTGACAAGGGTCATCACGAAGATCATCTCCATCGGTGACATCGTTGAGGAAGGTTTCGTAAGCCTGAGTAGCGACAAGCGTCAGGTTAAGGTCCTTATCGACCTGGCCGGCACAGCTCACTAATTCCTGCGTGGAGAGCGCCTTGATGAACGTTGGCGTAAGACCGTTGGCGCTGACATCATTATGTACCTGCGCATGAGACGCAGGAGGCCGTGGTGGCAACAGCTGTTCGCACGGCTCGTACTGCTGGCTGCCCCCCCCCGGCCGCGTGGGGACAATGCGTCGTGTCGGGCCCTTCTGTGCTCGCGAGAATCGACAACGATCTGATGGCCGCGAGCAACCTGGATGCTGGTTATACCAGTGGTGTACGGCTTGAGGCTTTCTCGAGGTCCATGGCGAAATCGACTTCGCTGGACGACTGGGTGACGCGCTTCGCCGATGTTGGACTTGCGGACCCCTGCCGATCCGAGGCGGGTACGCAAGGTGCGATGCGGTCATGGTTCGTCGCGCAGGAAATCTACACGCCTAGGAATATTGAAGCCGCGGAGCCTCAACCCAACGATCGGCCGTGGGCGGGGGTGCTGTATGCGGGCCGGAGCTGGGAGTCGGTTGGGTTCCAGGACAGGACCTTGCGGGCTCGCCGGATCGAATTGGGTGTAGGCGTTGTCGGCGACGCCTCGTTGGCGCGTCAATCGCAGGAGCGAATCCACAGTATCACCGGCTCGCAGTCGCCCCAAGGTTGGGACAATCAGCTGCACAACCGGATCGCATTCGCTCTACGCGTTCTGGACCGTCGCCGCTGGGCTGCCGACCATGCCGACTTGACAGTCCACTACGGAGGCATGTTGGGCACGCTCCAAGGCCATCTGCACGCAGGGACCACCGTACGGTATGGGCATATCGGCTGCGAATTGGCCTCACCAGGCGTTGTCAGTCATGCCCTCCGGGTCACTGGGGACGGGCTGTGCGTTCAAGATAACAGCACTCGCTTCTACGGATTCGTCGGCATGGACGTCAAGGCCGTTGGCTGGAATGCGTTGATCGATGGCCAGCCCCGCTTTGGCGAGTCCCATGTCGATGCCAGGCATCTGGTCGGTGAAGCCCGAGCGGGCGTCAGCCTGAGCACTGGGCGCTGGACATTCACATACTTGTTGGCCTGGCGGACTTCGGAATTCACCTTGCCAGGGAAGTCCGACCTTCCCTCCACTAATTATGCTGGCATCACGCTCAGCTACAACTGAAAGGGCAGAGATTCATCTGACCGGCCTGGGGTGCGAAGGGCTTTGCCTCCCGTGATCGTCGCGCTGACCGGGTTCCGCTCAACTTCAGCCGACGATGCTCATCAATGACGGAGTGGTTCATGAAACGTAGAGAAGTCATATCGTCCGCACTGGGCCTGGCTTTGGCTGGAGCCGTTGGCCAAGTCCATGCCGAACGCCAGCAAAGAACAACCGCCGTGCCACGGGTGGGCGCTCGAAGTCGCGGGAGATACTGGCCAGATGGAATCCGGATGGTGGTTTCCTTGTCGCTGATGTTCGAGGCCGGGGCACAACCGACACGCAATCCGTATGCGCCCTTCGGATCGCTCGGTGACCCGGATTCGCCGTATCCCTCGGTCGACACCTGGTTCGACTACGGCGTCCATGAGGGCATCCCACGGCTGTTGGATCTGTTTGACCGCCATAAGGTCAGGGTTTCATCGTTCATGGTGGGCAAGGCCGTCGAACGCAATCCATCGTTGGCGCGCGAAATCGTGGAGCGGGGGCACGAGGCGGCGGCGCACGGCTATGAGTGGAAGCCCCATTGGCGCATGACGCCTGCCGAGGAGACCGCCTCCTATGAAGCGAACATAGCAGCGATAGAGCGCGCCACCGGCATCAGACCTGTCGGCTTTAATGCCTTCGCACTGCGCAATGGTCCCAACACGCTCGGCATTCTTCAATCCCTTGGCTTTGAATACTATATCGACGAACTGGCTCGCGATGAGCCTTACCTCATCACCGTAGCCGGGAAACCGTTTGGGGTCGTTCCCTACACGCGAAGGAACAACGATATCGAGCGTTTCCATCCTGCGAGATCATCTGCCGTTGACTATCTCTCCGATCTGCGTGATGAGTTCGATGTGTTATATGCCGAGTCCGAGTATCGACGTCGCATGATGGTGGTCAGCACCCATGACCGGATTGCCGGGCAGCCTGCCATCGCCAAGGCGCACGATGCATTCATCGCCTACGCCCTGAAGCATCCCGGGGTAGTTTTCATGCGGAAGGACGAGATTTCCCGGTGGGCAATGGCGCAACCCGATACGCCGCGGGCCTGATGGGCGGTCTGTTTCCTCCAGTGGCTACGCTTTCGCCTGCGCGACTTGAAGAGCAAACCGCTCCCTCGTCGGAAAATCCTGATGCAGGGCCTTCATATACCACCGTGCTCGCTCAATGCGCCGCGCAGAGAACCGTTGCGAACTGCGCTAACGATTGACCTGGGAGACGCTACACCATCGTGGCTGACCGCCTTGCCCTGCGAATCGGTACGGTCCCAAGGAATGAACACGGCGCTGCGTGTAGTCATTGCATCGGGCGTGTTCGTCTAAGTGACCTTATGGGCAACGCTGGCCGAGTTGCCGCGCCGGAGGCGGCGGCGTCGCTTGACATAAAGTTAAGTTGAGGTCGTAGCATGCTGTGCTATGACCCTTCATGCCAAGCCAGAACTGGAAAGTGCTCCGACTGATCACATAGAGATCAGGCTTCGAACGTGCATCGATGGTACGACAGTGCTCCACCGCTTGCGCGACGGTGCGCTGCTAGGCGGGTTCTCTGCAGAGGAGAACGCTCTCAGTGAGCTTGTACGCTCGGACAGCCAATCGCAGGCACCGCGTGGCTTGATGCATCCCCCACAGACGCTGAGTGGAATCGAGCGCCCCAGCGTCTGTTCGCCGCCGCATTTCCCAGCGGCGCGCAGGGCCGGACTGGCTCCCCCTCCAGAGCCGGCCCCAGCCACCAAGCAGGGTGGCACGACTGTCGTGATGACAGCCAACGCATGGAGGAGGCGTTGCCCTCCTCCATGCCTCTTTCTAATCAGCGGCGCAGGTGAAATGCACGGAGCTTTGGTTGTCGTTCCGTCGGTCGGCATATGAGAGAGAAGACCGCTTTGGTGCTATCGGGTGGGGGCGCACGTGCTGCCTACCAAGTGGGCGTTCTCAAGGCACTCGTCCGGTTGCAACGCGAATATGTCTCCGAAGATGCGCCGATCCCTTTCTCGATCCTCTGTGGTACGTCTGCCGGCGCCATAAACGCCGCGGCACTAGCCGGCCGGGCAGATCGTTTCAGGGATGCGGTAGACGCCATTGCGCAGGTTTGGCAGGGCTTGCGTGCCGAGCAGATTTATCGCGCGGACGTGGCCGGCATAGCACGCACGGGCGCGAAATGGCTGACTGCGATGTCGGTAGGGTGGCTGTCAGGCCGCAATTCGAGGCTGGTCCCCCGCTCTCTGCTCGACAACACACCGTTGATTGAGCTGTTGCCCCGATGGGCGTGCCTCGAGGGCTTGCCGCTGCAACTGGAAAAGGGCCATCTGCGTGCACTGGGCATCGGAGTCTCCAGCTATACCAGCGGCGAACACCTCACCTTCTTTCAGAGTGCCGACGACGAGAGTGGATACACCCGCACACAGCGACTTGCCGTGCCGGTGCAACTGCGGGTCGAGCATCTGGTCGCATCGGCCGCCATTCCATTCGTTTTCCCTGCTCAGCGGATAGAACATGTTGAGCACGCCGGTTGGTACGGTGATGGCTCGATGCGCCAGATCGCACCCATTTCGCCGGCAATCCATCTCGGCGCACAGCGCGTGCTGATCGTCGGCGTCGGGCGCATGCATGAGCCTGCGCGGCAGGTTGATCGTAACGGTGACTATCCTTCGCTGGCGCAGATCGGCGGGCATGCCTTGTCGAGCATCTTTCTGGACAGCCTGACCGTGGATATCGAACGCATGGAGCGGATCAACCGTACGCTCGCGCTCATGAGTGACGATCAGCGTGCGGCATCCACGCTCGTGCCCGTGCAAGCACTGGTCATTGCGCCGAGCGAGCGTATCGACGAAATTGCCGCGCGTCACCAGACTAGTCTGCCCAAGCCAGTACGCGCTTTGCTGCGCGGCGTAGGTGCCTCCGGCGCCAAGGGCGACGTGCGGGGGGCAGCGTTTGCCAGCTACCTGCTTTTTGAGTCTTCCTTCACCCAAGAGCTGATGGCACTGGGAGAGTGGGACACGCTAGCCAAGCGATCATTGATCCGTTCGTTCTTCGGTTGGGAGTGAGTTAGTGGAGCGCGTCTTGACAGATCCTGCTTGTCCCCCGGTAACCCGAATTGCGGCGCTTCTCCCTGCCCGCCGAGGTGTCGCCAAGCCTCAGGGTGGGAAGACAACGGCGCGCAGTCCTGGACATCTCCGGTCGCATTGCGTCGCTGAGCGCCGAGCAGGGGTGACCGCTCGGGGCCGCAGCCCATCCGCTGCGCACTGTGGGGCAGTTCCAATAGGCCGTTGTGGTTCCGCAATGACAAGAGGTGCTCGATCAGCAAAATCCGGCGGCAGGCCGTAGCGAACCGAACCGGATGACTTCGCGGCCTGGCCAGTACTGGCTTTGCAGGGCGAGTGAGTCGCGATTTGACCCCTTCGCTAGGGGCACGGGTCGGATACAAGGATGTTTGCAGTTGACCTGAACATAAGTTGAGGTCGTATGACTGGTGAAGGTCAGATGGCGGTGATTTCGCCGGGACGCGAAGCGGTGTGCTGGCGTCGCGCTTCGTGCGTTCGGACGACGAAAATCCGGCGCGGCTGTCCGTTCTGTTTCACAACCGCAAGGAGGACGTGCCATGAACCTTCCCGAGAAATCCGATAACCTGCTGACGGACAATGTTCTGGTACGCATCGCCGGGGAGAGGCAGTCGGTATCTTGTACGCTCCACGGAACTCGCCGCCGTGAAGCAGCTGACCACGCAACGGTGGCCGCGGCTTTCGCGACATCCGAGCGGCAGTTGGCGGCATTCGTACGCGACCAGATCGACGGTCGTGACCCCGTAGTCGAGGTGGCAATGGCAGCCGCCTATCCGGAGCATGCCGAGGACACCGCTTACAAGATCACGCTCTTCGGTCTGGGGCTGCTATACATGCGGCCGGAGTTGGCCTCCCGGCTTCGGGAAGCGCTGCGGCAAGGCAACTGCAGCGTGGATGTCCAGATCCATGCGCAGGATGTCCATGTGCACCTCGTGGCAGCCCCCCATGACTACGAAACGGCGTATGTCCTGTGTGACCAGAGCGGCGTACCGGCGCAGGTCCATTAGCTTGAGCGAGTCTCGCAATGAATATGCCTCGTGCTGCCGCCTGCTTGTTGCCATGCCCATGAGCACCGAATCCGATCCGAGCCGCTTTACCCTGGCGTACGAGGAAACGCGCGTAAGGGGGGGTATTACCTCTGCAATCAGGAGGGGTGAGCCGGTGACATCGGCATTGCATCGCCCGTGCTGGACCGCTCGGACACATTGGCGGGCGCGGTCAAGATCGCCGTTCCGGCCGCGCGCTGGACAATGGTCGAGCCAATGCCAATGCCGATGCCCGGCTGGCTCGCGTGGCCGGGTGCGCGACACAGGAACTGTCGGCCGTTCACGGCGATCAGGACGCGCGCTGAGACCTGAAACCCATCTTGCACCCGTAGCTCACCGCCAGCACCGCAAGCCAGATCGGCAACACGTACACGGCCGACTTCATGTCTTCCAACTGCGACATCACCCCGAGCAGCAGCACCATGAAGCCGATGCACAGGTAGTTGGCGGCGGGGTGGAACAGCGCGGGAAAGAACGACGGCGCCCTCGCTGTTTCCCGTTGCCGGCGGAATCTCAGATGCACCACGATGATCAGCACCCAGGTCAGCGCCGCTGCGGCAGTCGCCACGGCCATGATCTGCATGAACGCTGAGCCGGGGATGAGATAGTTGAGGATCACCGCGGCTAGCGTGCAAGAGGAGGAAAACAGAATGGCGACATAGGGGATCTTGTTCGCGCTGACCGTCTTGAAGATTCGCGGCGCATTGCCTTGCTCGGCCAGGCTGTAGAGCATGCGGCCGTTGCTGTAGATCGCGCTGTTGTAGACCGAGATGGCGGCGGTCAACACAACGAAGTTGAGGATGTGTGCGGCGGCGGGTATGCCCAACTGGGAGAAGATGGTGACGAACGGGCTGCCGTCCATGCCGACGCGGCTCCAGGGAAAGATCACCAGCAGCACGGTCAGCGAGCCGACGTAGAAGATCAGGATGCGCCACATCACCTGTCGGATGGCGCGCGGGATGCTCTTGCGGGGCTCCTCGGCCTCGCCTGCGGTAATGCCGATCAACTCGGTTCCGCCGAAGGAGAACATGACGACGGCCAATGACAACACCAGGCCGGTCATGCCGTGCGGTAGAAAGCCGCCGTGCTGCCACAGATTGCCTACCCCCGTTGCGGGTCCGCCAAGTCCAAAGACGATGAGCACCAGCCCCAGCACGATCATGCCGATCACGGCGGCCACCTTGACCAGCGCAAACCAGAATTCCGCCTCGCCGAAGAACCGGACGTTGATCAGGTTGATGGCTGTGATCGCCACCAGCACCGTCAGTGCGGTCGCCCACCCGGGGATGTCAGGGAACCAATAGCCGACGTAGATACCCACCACCGTCAGTTCGGCCATCGACACGAGGACGTAGAGCAGCCAGTAATTCCAGCCCGACACGAAGCCGGCGAACGGTCCGCAGTACTTGAAGGCGAAGTGGCTAAAGGCGCCCGCGACTGGCTCCTGCACCGACATCTCGCCCAGCATGCGCATGATCAAGTAGATCACGGCGCCGCCGATCACGTAGGACAGGATGACGCTGGGCCCGACCAGCTGGATCGATGCGGCCGACCCATAGAACAGGCCCGTGCCGATCGCGCCGCCCAGCGCGATCATCTGGATATGGCGATTCTTCAGGCGGCGCGCCAGCGGCGCCGCGGTTTCTGCTTGCATGATTTGTCTCCATAGATGATGGGCGAAGCGCTGTCCGCCCCTTCTTGTTCTTCTCTTCCGGCATGGACTCGATCATCTTCAAACGGCGCCTGATGCGCTCTTGTCGCTCGCCTGGACGATGAGACGCCCAGGCGGTATGGATGGTTGAATTGCTAACGATGCGGTCCCGCCGCCCATCGTTGGCCGGGATGGCCATCGGGTTGGGCCGTTTCACGGCGATGGCGGCGCGACGCGAAAGGTCGATATGCCTCAGTGGGCGGGCTCCAGATGTGCCTGGAAGTGGCGCAGGATCGGCGGCTCCCACTTGATGCGGTAGCCGCGGGTGATCGAGGCAGCCCGCTGCTGGATCTCGATCAGCGCGTCGGCCATGAGGTCGATGTGCGCCTGGGTATAGACGCGGCAGGGGATGGCGAGGCGGGTGAACTCGAAATCGGCACGCAACTGCTCGCCGGTATCCGGGTGGTTGCCCAGCATGTAGGAACCGATGTCGCAGGTGCGGATGCCGGCCTCCCGGTACAACTCGACCGCCAGCACCTGGCCGGGGAACTCGTGATACGGAATCTGCGGCAGCAGCGCCGCGGCGTCGACGAACACGCCATGACCACCGACCGGCGACTGGTAGGCGATACCGGCGTCGTCCAGGCGCGCAGCGAGGTACTCAACCTGTCCGATGCGATAGCGCAGGTAGTTCTCGTCGATACCCTCGTACAGGCCGATGGACAGTGCCTCCAGGTCGCGGCCGGCCAAGCCGCCGTACGTGTAGAAGCCTTCGTAGGAAATGCAGTTCGCCTTGATCCTGAGCACCAGCGGCGAATCGGCGTCCTTAACTCCGACCAGGCCGCCCTTGTTGACAATGGCATCCTTCTTGGCCGACATCGTGAAGGTGTCGCCGTAGCTGAACATCTCGCGCACGATCTCCTTGATCGACCGATCGCGGAATTCCGGCTCGTCGCGCTGGATGAAGAAGGCGTTCTCCGCATAGCGGGCCGCGTCGATATTCACCGGGATGCCATGGCGCTTGGCGATGGCCGCGACCTCGCGGATGTTCCGGATCGACACGGGCTGCCCGCCCGCCGAGTTGTTCGTGATGGTGATGACAATCAGCCCGACACTCTCGGCGCCATGCTCGGCAATGGTGCGCTCCAGTTTGGCGATGTCCATGTTGCCCTTGAAGGGCACGCGCCGAGAGGGATGCTTGGCGTCTTCCACCACGCAATCGACGCAGCGCGCGCCGGCCAGCTCGACGTGGGCGCGCGTGGTATCGAAGATACATATTCGAGATCGCTACCTGGCCTTTCTTCAGCAGCAGCGGGAACAGCACCTTCTCGCCGGCGCGGCCCTGGTGCACGGGCTGGATGTAGGCGTGGCCGAAGATGTCCTGGCCGGCCTCGAGCAGCTTGAAGTACGACGATGCACCGGCATAGGCCTCGTCACCGCGCACGACGCCAGCCCACTGGTCCTGGCTCATGGCATTGGTGCCCGAATCGGTCAGCAGGTCGATGTAGCAGTCTTCGCTGCGCAGGTAGAAGAGGTTGAAGTTCGCGTCCTCGATCTTGCGGTCGCGCTCTTCGGCAGAAGGAACCCGGATCGGCTCCACTGCCTTAATGCGGAATGGTTCGGGAATGTATTTGATGGCCATGACAGGTTTCCTTGGGCAACAGTCATGACACCCCAGTCGTCGGACTGACTGGCGGACAGCGTCGCTAGACATGCCAGCAGGGTCGATGCCCTAAGCTCGGCACGGTTGCGAATTTTTGGCGCATTTGGGGCATCCAGTCAATAAAACATCATCAATAATTCTTGTAACAGCGATAAATGCGACTTAAAATCTCATAGTTCGCTTCGATTATGAGAAAAAGCGAGATTTCTTGGAAAAGCAGTTGCATGCTCCAGTGTCTTGAGACACCCTGAAGCTCTCTCATCGACTGATCATCGGGCCTTGGCTCGGTTTTCCTCGCGCGCACGCAGAACCACATGAACGCTTCACGTCCCCGCGGCTCCTGGGCAAGTGCCTATGTGAAATTGACCGAGTTTCTCGGTCGGGTGCTCGGCCCTGACTATGAGGTCGTCTTGCACGATCTGAGCGAGCCCGACAAGTCGATCATCGCGATCGCCAATGGCCAGGTCAGCGGCAGGACCGTCGGTGCGCCGATAACGTCCATGGCGCTGCAGGCCATCGTCAATCACAGCCACGAAACCGAAGACTACCGGCTCAACTATGCCGGGCTCGCCTCCGGCAAGCTGATGCGTTCATCGACTTTGTTCATCCGCGACGAGTCGGGTGCCGGGGCCGGCCTGCTGTGCATCAACTTCGACGACAGCCGATACCGGGAGCTGAGCGAGCGCATCCTGAAGCTGCGCCATCCCGACATCTTCGTCGAGAGCAATTTTGTCTATGACGAATCGGCCGGCGCACTGGCCGCGGTGCCGCCTGCCGAAGAGCCCGAACAGTTTCCGCGGTCGCTCGAGTCCCTCACCGACGAAGTGTTCGACCAGGTGCTAGACCTCCCTGCCCAGGAACGGCTCTCCCATCGCCGCCGCTACGAGATCGTGCGGGAGCTGGACAGCAAGGGATTCTTCCGGGTCCGCGGCGCGGTCAAGGAGGTCGCACGTCGGCTGGGCTGCTCGACGGCGACGATCTATCGCTACCTCGCACGGCTGGCCGAGGAGACTAAGGTTCGCGGCGGGCCTTGACGCCCATGCGGCGTCTCAGGTGAACAGCTTGCGGTACTGGATGAAGCCCGAGCGATCGGCGATGCGGTCATAAAGCTGCATGGCGTTCTGGTTGGTTTCGTGCGTCAGCCAGTACACGCGCGATGCACCATTCTGCTGGGCATGCGCGTAGACATGCTCGATCAGCGCACGGCCGACGCCGTTGCCGCGAGCGTCGTCCGCGACGAACAGATCCTGCAGGTAGCAGTAGCCGCCCGTTGTCCAGGCCGAGCGATGGTAGATCGAATGCACGAGCCCCAGCGCCTGTCCGCCCACCCAGGCCAGCGCGGCATGCATCGGCTCGGCCGGATCCAGCAAGCGCTCCCAAGTCTTGCGCATCACGGGCTCGGGAATATCCACTTCGTAGAAGCGCTGATAGCCTTTCCACAACGCAAGCCAGACATCGAAGTCGTTTTCGTTGATGGCGCTGATCTTGACCGTTTGCATCGAATGCCCCTTTGATAGTCGTTAAGGAATTTGGGCAGTGGCCGCGTAAGCCTTGGCCGGCCGGCTATGTGCCAAGTGTCGCCAGAGGGCCTGCTGCCGATGAGGGTGATGACGAACCACGCAAGTATCTACCGCTCCGGGAAGTGCGGGCCCGGCCCCAGTTCGGCGAGCTTGTCCTCAGGATTGCGCAGCGGGCAGTCCTTGAGCGACAGGCAGCCCCAGCCGATGCAGCCGGCCATGTCGTCGCGCAGCCGTTGCAGCTTGGCGATGCGATCATCCAGATCCCGGCGCCAGCGGGATGCGACCGCTTTCCATTGCGCCGCAGTCACCCTGACCATCGGCTCGTATTCGCCCAGCGCGGCCTTCACCTCGTCCAGCGGAACCCCGGCACGCTGCGCAATCTTGATGATGGCGATGTAGCGCAGCACCCCAGGCGTGTAGCGCCGCTGGTTGCCCTGCGTGCGCACACTGCTGATGAGGCCCTTGGATTCATAGAAGTGGATGGTGGAGACCGCGACACCACTGCGGTTGGCAACCTCCCCCACGCTGAGCTGACGCACTGCGGCGGCTTTGCCGCCATCCAGAGTTCCGGGCATGCCCCCTCCCATACATCAAGTTAAGTTGCGATTTAACGTGCAGTTGCACCCGCCGGCAATTGGAATCCGTTGCAGGGGTTGCGCGGCCTGTCGACCAACGTGCGCAAACCCTGTTGGAGCACCCTCGGGACGGAGGAGGTGACCCAATGGGCCGAGAAAGAGAGTAGAAATCAAAACAGCACTTGACCTTAACTTAACTTGAGGTCGTATAACTAGGGCCACCACGCAAGAAGCGCTGCGCCATTTCGGCGCGCCAGCCTGTGTGCGTATCACGCCAACCCATTGCCGGAGATTGTTCGATGTCCTATTCCCTGCCACCCCTGCCGTACGCCTACGATGCGCTGGAGCCGCACTTCGATGCGCTCACGATGGAAATCCACCACGGCAAGCACCACCAGACCTATGTCAACAACCTCAACAACGCAGTGAGCGAGGCGGGCCTGGAAGGCGGCCCGGTCGAAGCGCTCATCGCGCAGTTGGAGAGCGTCCCCGAGTCCGTGCGCACGGCGGTGCGCAACAACGGCGGCGGCCATGCCAACCACTCGCTGTTCTGGACGATTCTCTCGGCCAAGGGCGGCCAGCCCACTGGTGAGGTCGCCCAGGCCATCGACAGCGACCTGGGCGGGTTCGATGCCTTCAAGGATGCCTTCACGAAAGCGGCGCAGACGCGCTTTGGCAGCGGCTGGGCCTGGCTGACCGTCGGCCAGGACGGCAAGCTGCTGGTCGAGAGCAGCGCCAACCAGGACAGCCCGCTGATGGGACCGTTCGCTGGCCTCTCCGGCGGGACCCCGATCCTGGCGCTGGACGTGTGGGAGCACGCGTACTATCTGAACTATCAGAACCGTCGACCGGACTACATCGCGGCGTTCTTCCACATCATCCACTGGGAAGAAGTCAATCGCCGCTATCTGGCCGCGAAGGGCCGGTGAGCGACGCCTTGAGCCGCTGCTATTCCGAAGACCGTCCGGGAACGGGTGCGGGCGTGGCAACAGTGGACAGCGACATCCAGATGCAGGCCGAGGTGTTCACGCGCAGGGCACTGCGCAACAAGCTGGGACAGTTCCCGACAGGGGTCTGCGTCGTCACGACGCGCACGCCGAATGGTGTGCCCATCGGGCTGACCATCAACTCGTTCGCGCCGGTCTCGCTGCAGCCCCCGCTGGTGTCCTGGAGCCTGTCCGAGCGGTCCGCAAGCTTGGACGTGTATCGAGACTGCAGGCATTTCGCCGTCAGCGTGCTCGCGCGCTCCCAGGAAGCCGTGGCTAGCCGGTTCGCCAATCCCGGCATCCTGGACAAGTTCGAAGGCGTCGCCACCCGGCGGGCCTTCGCGGGCATGCCGTTGGTCGAGGGTGCAGTGGCCACCTTTGTCTGCGCAACCTACCGGACGTGGCCGGTAGGCGATCACCTGCTGATCGTGGGCAAGGTGCTGCAGATCGACGGCGGCGAAGCCGAGCCACTGGTGTTCCACCAGGGACGCTTCACCTCGATGCCGCTGCAAGAGACGACGTGACCTCGGACCGGGCCTGGCGAGCCGAGCTTGAAGAAGGCGGGAGCACCACCTGACATGATCGATGTACGGAAGCTGGAAGCCATGCTCGACCAGGGCCACGATTCGGCCTTGCTGCGGTTCGGGCTGGGCAAACACTACCTGGATGTGCGGGAGCCGGTGCGTGCTGCGCACCAGTTGGACCGATGCGTCGAGATGGAGCCGGGCTACTCGGCTGCGTGGAAGCTGCTGGGCAAAGCGCGGCACGGGCTCGGCGACCTCGAAGCCGCACGCCAGGCCTGGGAACAAGGCGTTCTTGCGGCCAAGCGCAACGGTGACGTGCAGGCGGAAAAGGAGATGGGCGTGTTCCTGCGCCGACTTGCAAGAACGCCGACACCATGACGCTGGCGTTGCCGGGCATTGCCGCTCGTGGCAGGCCTTGACTTGAAACAAACCTCAGAAAGGAAAGCTCTATGCCATTAGGAAAGTTGTCACTGAAGCTGATCCTCGCGTTCCTGTTGGCTGCCTTCTTTGCGGTCGGCGCCGCCGTCAACCTGCTGGCGTTGGGTGGCGCGGAGCAGGACTATGCCCGCTGGGGCTACCCGCGCGGATTCCACTTCATCAGCGGAACGCTGGAGTTGCTGACGGCGTTGCTTTTGCTGCGCAGGCGCACGAGGCGATGGGGTGCGGTGCTTGGTGCCGTGATCATGGCCAGCGCGGGTGCGACGGTTGTGCTCAACGGCGAGACCGGGCGTGTGTTTGCGCCGGCAGTCGTGCTGGTCCTGTGCGTGGTCACAGCCTTGTTGTACGGCGGTGCACGTGCCGTTGAAGCCATTCGGGACGAACCCCGCCCATGAACCGGTGCACGTCCCGCGTGGCTGCAATCGCATGGATGCGACACGGCCGGGCCCTGCCTGGAGGAAGCCTCCCGTGACCCCGATACGTTCCCTCTGCCTGCTCGTAGCTGGGGCCCATGACCCGCTCGGACGGCGCGTCGTGGAGCTGCTGCTGCGCCACGATCACGTGGAGGTCATCGCCACGGGCCGGCAGCCGGCGCAGCTCGTGGACCTGGCTGCCCGTGGGGCCCGGATTCGCGACGCGGACCCGGACGACGCCGCGTCGCTCGATGCCGCCTTTACGGGGGCACACCGGTTGCTGCTTCTGCCGGGCGCCGCCGATGGCCTGTGGTCCCGGCGCCGCCAACTGCCCGCCATGGTGGATGCGGCAGCGCGGGTTGGCGTTCGCACGGTGGTGTACACGGCGCAGGTCGATGCGTTCGATCCTTCGCTGATGGCCGTGGAGCGGGAGTGCGAGGTGGTGGCGAAGGCGTGCGCGGCCCACGACCTGGCTCTGACGATCCTGCATGTGGGTTGGCCTGTCGAGCGGCTGTTTGCCCGGATCGCCATGGCGCTTCGGCGGGGGAAATGGTGGACTTCGGCGCCGCAAGGCCAACTGCCCTACGTGGCCAGCGAGGACGTGGCCCGCACGGTTGCGGCCGTGCTGCGGGCGGACAGTCGCCTCCCCGACCAGCTGGCCATCACGGGTCCGCGGACCGTCACTGCCGAGGCGCTGGTGCACAGCATCAATACCATCTTCGGCGCCAGCGTCGATGCGGTTCCGGTCAGCAGCGACACCTTGGCCGAGCACCTGCAGGCGTCGGGATTCTCGAAGGCCGCCCTACGAGAGGCGATGGTCATGGATGCAGTCTCCCAGCGTGGGCCCGCGCAGCTTCCCAGCGAGGCTGTCGAGCAGATGACCGGTCAGCCGCCCCGCAGTGTGGAAGCGGTGCTGGCCGAACACCGGCTCGACCTGCTTTTGTCCAGCTGCACGCCCAGGCTTTGAGAAGCGCTGGCATCTGGCGCAACCGAGGGCGGCCGGCGGCCGCCATGCGAGATTGGCGCCGCAGGCGCGCAGTGCCACTGGACAACAAGTCATACAGGGTGGGGCAACGAGGACAAATACGGCGTCTTAGAGGCCAGTGCTTCCACCGACGTGCGGCGCCGATGCCGGAGCCGCCATCAACCGCCACCAGATGCCGCAGGCGTGCTTGCTGCATCACAAGACCCAGCCGAGACGACGATGAAACGATCTGCAGGAACAGCCGCCCGTGCAACGACGGCCGCTGCCAAGCCTCCAGCCAAAGAACACATGCTGACCGTCGGCGATGTCGCCAGCCGCAGCGGTGTTGCCGTGTCCGCCATTCGCTTCTACGAAGCCCAGGGATTGATCCAGAGCACGCGCACGGCAGGCAACCAGCGCCGCTACCCTCGCAGCGTGCTGCGGCGCGTGTCCGTCATTCGGATTGCCCAGCGTGCCGGCCTGTCGCTCTCCGAGATCAAGGCCCACATGGACAAGCTGTCCCAAGACAACGTCACCGTCGGGCAGTGGCGCCAACTGAGCCGGGGCTGGCAGGAACTCATCGATCAGCGGATCGTGAGCCTGACCCAGTTGAGGGACCGGCTGGGCGACTGCATCGGCTGCGGCTGTCTGTCGCTGAAAAACTGCCCCCTGCGCAATCCCGGCGACGTGTTGGGCCAGCGCGGCGCGGGTCCGCGCTTGTTGTTGGAGGACTAGCCGCGTGGCGCCGGCGCGGGGCCTTATCGTTTCTCAGCGCCCCGGCATCGTGTCAACCCGCCAAGTGCTGGCCGCGGCTGAGCTTCCATGACGAATGCATAGGAACGATCAAAGGATGCTTGGAAGTTTCCCCTGAGGATGGCTCTGTCTACCTCGACTGCGCGCTGTCCTTTGCATTGGCTTATGCACACCGACGCAACGATCGCGACCGAGGCGGGCCGTCGCCCGCCGAGTTAGCGCGTTCGGCTGCCGGTCCGCCTGCGCCTAGGTACTGTAGCAGCCGACGCCGCGAACAGCTCGGCCGCATTGTCCGCGGACTGCACCTTGGCATGGAGCCCTCCCTACAGACACAGGCTGGCAGCAGAGGGTGCCCCACTGTGGCAAACATTGGTTCGTCAAGCGCCTTGCTGCCCGGGCGCGAACCCGGCCAGCGTGATCTTGCCAATGGCCTTGCCGCTCTCAAGCAGCGCGTGGGCCTGACGCAGGTGCTGCGCGTCGATCGTGCCAAGTGATCGGGTGCGGGTGGTCACGATTTTTCCCTGGTCCACGAGGCCGGACACCTCGCGCAGGAGCTCCCGCTGGCGGGCGATGTCCGCCGTTCCCAGCAGCGAGCGCGTAAACATCATCTCCCAATGGATAGACAGGCTCTTGCGCTTGAGCGATACGATGTCGAGCGATACGGGATCGTCGATGAGTGCGATGCGTCCCTGAGGGGCGATCAAGGCCACGATGTCGGCCAGATAGTCTTCGGTGTGGGTGGTGGAGAACACGAAGGCCGGCGCGCCCAGGCCCTGGGCTTCGATCTGCGGCGCCAGCGGCTGGCGGTGGTCGATGACATGGTGGGCGCCCAGCTTGGTGACCCATTCGATGGTTTCGGGGCGCGAGGCCGTGGCGATGACGGTCAAGTCCGTCAGCACGCGCGCCAGTTGGATCGCGATCGAACCCACACCGCCGGCCCCGCCGATCACGACGATGGCCTTGGTCGCGCCTGCCACCGGCTGCTCGACCCGCAGCCGATCAAACAGGGTTTCCCAAGCCGTGATGGTCGTCAGCGGCAAAGCCGCCGCGTCCTCGTCGGAAAGCGTGGCCGGCGCGTGCGCGGCGATGCGTGCATCGACCGCCTGCAACTCAGCATAGGCGCCCGGCCGGTCGATTGCGCCTGCGTAGAAGACCCGGTCGCCGGGCTGAAATCCAACCACGTTGGCACCGACCGCACGCACGCGGCCCACGGCATCCCAGCCAGGAATGCGCCAGGTGCCCGCGGCGGGTTGTGCGGGGGCACGCACCTTGATATCGACCGGATTGACCGCAATCGCCTGCACTTCGACCAGCAGATCCTGTTCTCCGTACTCGGGCTCCGGTAGGTCAAGATCAACGAGGGACTGGGGATCGGAAATCGGCAGCGACTTGTTGAAACCAATGGCTTTCATGGCGTACTCCGTCAGATCAATAATTTACGCAAGTATTGCTTCTATTGTCTGTTTAGGTAAGAACGCACATACTCTGCATATAGTGTCAAAAAAGGTACTGTAATGGGCCGCGTTCCGCATCAGACTTTCAATTGCGCTGTCGGTTGCTCGGTCGCAGCCACGCTCGATCTCATTGGCGGCAAGTGGAAGGGGGGTGATTCTTTATCACCTGGTCATCGGGCAAGTGCTGCGTTTCAACGAGCTGCGCCGGCTGCTGCCCAACATCACCCAGCGCATGCTCACCAACCAGTTGCGCGAGCGAGAGCGCGATGGTCTGGTCGCCCGCAAGGTGTATCCCGAGGTGCCGCCCAAGGTGGAATATCGGCTTACGGCGTACGGCCTGACGCTGGAGCCCGTCGTCGATGCGCTCAAGGCCTGGGGGGACGCGCATGTCAGTGGCCTGGCCGCGGCGGCCAATCCGACGGACCGGGTGGCTACCGCAGCAAGGGAGATGGCGCCCTGAACGCGCAGCTCGGAAGGCTAGCTGAGGCAGAAGGAATGCATCATTCGCTTCTGACATCTCACTCTGCGATCCAACCACTTCGGCGCAAGCGGCCAAGAGGGAAGACCGTTGAAAACCAGAAAACCTGATCGCTGTTACGCCCGGATCAGGCATCCGGCGCACAGCGAACGCCATTGGGCCAAATCCAATCAGGATATGTGCGACCAGGCAGGTGCTACTGGCGCCCGTTCGCGCAATCGCGCTAGGTTCAACCGGAATTTCTCGGCCGTGATGGCTTCAGCGTAACGACCAAATCGCTCGCGGCCGGGGTGTATTCGACCGGGAGGTTGCGTCAGTCCGTCGCGCCTTTGTTGGAAACGGGCGCTGCCAGTGGCTGCGGTCGTGGGCGAGACCACCGGCCATTGAGCACCGCATAGGCGACCAGGCCGATCACCAATCCCCAGAACGCGCCGCCGACACCCAGCAGTTTGATGTTGGCCGCGGCCGCCAGGAAAGTGATCAATGACGCCTCGCGGGTCTTGGCGTCGGCCATCGCGGTGGCGAGGCTGCCGCCGATGGTGCCCAGCAGTGCCAGACCCGCCAGCGTGGTGATGAAGGTCGCCGGAAAGGCCATGAAGACCGCTGCCAGCGTCACTCCGAATACGCCGACCAGGACATAGAACACGCCGGCAGCGATGCCGGCGACCCAACGTTTGGACGGATCCTCGTGCGCCTCGCGGCCCGTGCAGATGGCGGCCGTGATGGCGGCGATGTTGAAGGCGTGCGAGCCGAACGGCGCCATCAGCAGCGAACCGAGGCCGGTGATGGTCACGATGGGGTTGGCGCTGGTCTTGAAGCCATCGTTGCGCAGCACCAGCATGCCGGGCATGTACTGGCCGGTGAGCGTGATCAGGAACAGCGGCAGCGCCACGCTCAGCAAAGCGTTGAAGGAAAAGGCCGGCAGGGTGAAGACCGGTGCGGCGAGCTTCAAACTCAGCCCCGACAGATCGACGCGGTCCTGCAGCAGCAGGAAAGCCAGCCCCAGCACCAGGATGCCCACCACTGCATAGCGCGCCGAGAAGCGTTTGAACACCAGATAGGCTGCGATCAGCACCCCGGCCAAAAGCGGGTCGATCCCCATGCCGTCGAAGGCCCCGATGCCAAACTGCAGCAGGATGCCCGCGAGCAGCCCGGCCGCCACACCCACAGGAATCAGCCGGATCACCCGCTCGAACCAGCCCGACAGGCCCAGCACCACGAACGCCGCCGCCGAGATGAGGTAGGCGCCCACCGCTTCGGCATAAGGTGTGCTCGCCAGCGCCGTGACCAGAAACGCCGCCGCGGGCGTGGACCAGGCGGTGATGATCGGTTCGCGGGCAATCCAGCTCAGGAGTATCCCGGTCACGCCCACGCCGATGGATATCGACCACACCCAAGAGGCTGTCAGTTCCGGGCTCAGGCCGGCCACCTTTGCTGCCTGGAATACCAGGATGAAGGTGCCGCCGTAGTTGACGATGACCGAGATCAAGCCTGCGACGACAGGATGGGCGAGATCGTCCCAGCGTACGGGCGAATGTTTAGAGAGAGAGGGCATGGTGCGGGGCGGCTCCGGCTGATAGAGCTTCGTAGGAAAAAATACTTATAGCGGTAAAATGGCTGGATGAACCCCGCCACTTTTTGAAAGGAATGCCGGCCAATTGTTCAAGCACGCGCAACTCGAATCCGTCAAAGCCTGGATCGCCGACCCTCAGAACGCCGCGTTGCCCCTGCACGTGCGCCTGCAGCGCGCCATTCGGCAACTGATTCTCGACGGCGCACTGGACGCTGGCCGACCGCTGCCTGCGTCCCGCCCGCTGGCGCAATCGCTGGGGGTGTCGCGCGACACGATCGAGTCGGCTTACAGCCAGCTCTATGCCGAGGGCTTTATTGAGCGGCGCGTGGGCAGTGGAAGCTTCGTCTCCGAACGGGCGCAGCAACTGTCTGGCCGAGGCAAGGCGCGACGCGCGGCGGGCCGACCGTCCCCGGCGCGGCTGAGCGAGCGGGGTGGCGCCCTGTTTCAGAGCGGCGGGGTGCGGGACTTCCTGACCCCGCGCCCGTTCGCACCCGGTGTGCCGGAGACGCGCAGCTTTCCGCTGCAGACCTGGGAGCGGTTGCAGCGCCAGATACTGAAGGAATACGGAAGCGACGTGCTACAGCACAGTCCGCCGCAGGGCATGGAGGTATTGCGCCGCGCCATCGCCGCCCGCGTCAATCTTGAACGCGGCGCACGCACCACGCCCGAGCGGGTGCTGGTGCTGACCAGTTCGCAGCAGGCGCTAACCCTGTGTGCCACCGTGTTGCTCGATGCCGGGGAGCGGATCTTCATCGAAGACCCGGTGTACCACGGCGCGCGCAAGGCCTTCGAGGCCGCCGGTCTGCAATGCGTGCCGGTGCCACTGGACGTCGATGGCGTGCGGGTGGAGCACCTGAGCCGGTCCGGGGCGTCGGGCCGAGCCGTCTTCCTAACTCCCTCCCACCAGTTCCCGACTGGCGCGACGCTGGCGCTGGACCGGCGGCTGGCCGTCATCGAATGGGCGAGACAGCACGAGGCGTGGATCATCGAGGACGACTACGACAGCGAGTTCCACTACGAGGGCAAGCCCACGGCCTGCGTGCAGGGTCTCGACCCGTACGACCGGACGATCTACATCGGCACCTTCACCAAATCGCTGTTTCCGGGGCTGCGCATCGGCTACATGGTCTTGCCGCCAGCCCTGGTGGCCCCGATGACCATCGCCCGGACCTTGCAGGATGGGCACAATGCCCCGATTGCGCAGCTCACGCTCGCGCGCTTCATGGAGGGCGGTCACTTCGGCGCGCACGTACGCACCATGCGGGCCGTTTATGCCGAGCGGCGCGACATGCTGGCGCGGCTGGTGCGCCAGCACCTGGCCGATTTCGTGGAACCGCGGGTGCCGACCGGCGGCATGCAGATGCCCTGTGTCTTCATCCGGGATATTTCCGAGGGCAAAGCGCTAGAGGCCGGGCGTCGGGCCGGCATCGACTTGATGGGGCTGACAGCGCTGCACGCGGCGGGGCGGCGCAAGGCAGGATTCTTGATGGGGTTCGCAGCCTACGCGCCTCACGAACTCGAAACTGCGGTCAAGAAACTCGCGGTGGTGCTGCGCGCTCTGGCCTCCTGATGCCATGACAACTGTTCGATAGTTTTGTCAAACAGAATTTTCAAGCGGCCTGATTGCCGGAAAGCCAATCCCCACGCGGGTTCGCAGTCGCTGCCCTGCTGTTCAAGGTGCTTTTCCGGTCTGGTCTAGGGGCCAGATAAGAGCCAAGGCAAAGGATGCCGCCAGATGAGCAAGGCGTGCTCCAGCGTAGCGACTTCCCCCATTCTTTGATTTCGTTCTCGATGCCTGCTGATGGCGTCCCGGCGTTCCGCCGTCGGATTCGCGGGCTGCGCCCCGCGCCTCGCGCCGAATCGCGACCATCCGGCTTTGCCCCCAGGCCTTCGGCCCGTCATCGCAGCAGCCGAAATTTGCCAGGCAGTGTCTGGCAAATTGATCTTGATGCTTTCGCTCTGACGGGCCTGCGCGCTCCGCTTGCAAAGACGGGTGTGTGCAGTGGGCGGGAGGGGGCGGTCTTGCTGTGCCCTTCACCGTATCACGTCGTTCTCGCTGTCAAAGGCGGCGTGCGCCATGCGCACTTGCTCCTGCCGGCCGTCTTCGACCTTGTGACAGCTTGCGCTGCGCCGTGCTGGCCACGGTTCCGGGCAATTCCGCCCGAGCAACCGGAGCACGATCATGTCGCAACTATCCTTTGCCTCGTTCGATGACGCTTTGCTGGTGCGTGACTCTCACGGACGCTATGCGCCGGCGTCGGCCGATCAGATTCTGGAGGCCGCGCGCCTGGTCATCGACCAGAAGATGCAGCGTGGTACGTCGTTCACTTCACCGGCAGCGGTCAAGGAGTACTGAATCGCCCCGGTTTTCGCGGAGGCTGTTTGGTTAAAGCAAAACAGCCTCACCAGCGGATGTGCCGAGTAGGTTGTAGTAGTTTGCCTCAGCCTCGGCCGGCGGGATATAGCCGATGGATGAGTGCAGGCGCTTATGGTTGAACCAGGCGACCCATTCCAGCGTTGCCAGCTCTACAGATTCCCTGGTTTTCCAGGGCGCGCGGCGGTGAATCAGTTCAGCCTTGTACAAGCCGTTGATGGTCTCGGCCAAGGCGTTGTCGTAACTGTCACCACGGCTGCCCACGGACGGCTCGATTCCCGCTTCAGCCAAGCGTTCGCTGTAGCGGATGCTGACGTACTGCGATCCCCTATCGGAGTGATGGGTCAGAGAACCATCGTTGCCAGGCTGGCGGGCGTAGAGGGCCTGCTCCAGCGCATCAAGCACGAAGTCCGTCGTCATGGATTAGCTCACGCGCCAGCCGACAATGCGCCGGGCGTAGACGTCGACGACGAAGGCCACGTACAGCCAGCCCTGCCAGGTCGAGACGTAGGTGAAGTCCGAGACCCACAACTGGTTCGGCTGCTCGGCCCGGAACTGCCGGTTGACCCGATCCACTGGACGGCTGGCCGCATCATCAGCGATGGTCGTTCGCAGCCGCTTGCCGCGCCGCACGCCTTGCAGGCCCTGAGCGCGCATCAGTCGTTCGACCGTACAACGGGCCAACGTCACGCCTTCGCGGTTCAACTGCCGCCAGACCTTGTCGGCGCCGTAGACGCGATGGTTCTCTTGCCAGACTCGCTGGACGTGCGGCATGAGCTGTTCGTCACGCCGCGCACGGTCGCTGCGCCGCGCCGGATCGCGCAGCCGCGCGGCATGGCGCCGATAGGCCGACGAGGCAACCTGCAACACCTTGCAGATCGGCTCGACCCCGTGAACCTCCCGGTGCCGGTCGATGTTGGTGTTTACGACTTCAGTTTGCGGTCGAGCTCCGCCTGCGCGAAAAAAGCGCTGGCCGTGCGCAGGATGTCGTTGGCGCGGCGCAGCTCTCGGTTCTCCCGCTCCAACTCCTTGATGCGTTCTCGCTCGCTGGTGGTGACACCTTCGCGCTGTCCGCTGTCGACTTCGTGGCGCTTGACCCAGGTCAGCAGCGTCTGCGCCGAGCAGCCGATCTTGGGTGCGATGGACTCGACCGCCACCCACAGCGACGGGTACTCGCTGCGCGACTCCTGCACCAGGCGCACCGCGCGCTCGCGTACTTCAGGGGAAAACTTGTTCGCGTTGTTTTTGCTCATGGCTCGCATTCTCTCAAGAGTAGGAGCCTCCGCAAAACCCGGGGCGATTCATACCGCCGAACCGGCTGCGCCGGATCGGCTCGTCGGCAATCAGTCGTACACCCTGTCGCATCGTTCTCGGCGTTCGCCGCGCTCCGTTGCTTCCAGCCAGTCGAACAGCGTGTCGATGTCACGATCCAACTGGCGCAGCGATTCCTCGGCCATCATGTGCCAAGTGGCGCATTCGTCCGAGGGGTTCGCGCTGTTCACGAGGGCATTGAGCTGCTTGTGCAAGGCCAGGAGCCGCTTTTTCTCCGCTACGACAACCTCTTGATCGGTCGTCCAGATCATCGAGGGCAGGAAGATGCCTGGCGGCGGTGTGTCGGGCGTTGAAGCCTCGATGGAAGATTGCTGGTTCACGATCATTCTCCGAAGTGGCGAAGACCTCACGATAGGCAGGTGTCTTCTTCGTCGCCAGTCGAAATCCCGCACAAAAAGCACTGATTTCGGCATCAGCCCGGACAACCGCTCAAAGCAGGCATGGGCATCCCCGGCCAAGAAACATGGCCGGTCGCGCTGTCGTACTGTGCATCGAACCCCCTGCGGGGTTTCGCCCCTGACGGGCTCCCATCGTTCCCTCGCTCCGCTCGGCTGACGCCTCCGGCCCGGCTTCCAGCTTCGGGCCTGCGCGCTTCGCTTGCCGTGCGATTCGGCACACAGGGACGGCCGTTGCCATGTCCGGCCATCTCCCCTGACTTCATCACCTTGTCCGCGACCGTAGCCCGCTCCCGTGTGCCGTCAAGGCGCGCAGGGCCGTGCCTCGCTTCGCTGCGGCCGCACCAACCCTGCGCTTGTTTCCTTGATGGCCCCCGTCCGCGCGCTTCTTTGGCCGCGATCGATGAACTCAGGAAAGACGGTGGCAACAGGGCCAACCGGGTTCCTCGTGCCAACCGTACAGAACAGCCGAAAGGCTGGGCTCCGAATCTAGGAATCCGGTGTGAACAGCAAACCCTTTTCGTCAGGAGAAGACCATGCAACTCGCATCCCGTTTCCCTTCCCGTTCGCCGTCGCTGCGCAGCGATTACCCGCTGACCGACGACCAGATTCACCGCGTTGCCCCGTCCATCTTCGCGGATGACGGCATGGGCCTCTCGCTGGTGCCGTGGCGGCCGGTGTTCGAACCGCGTCTGGGGCAGCAGATCGCCGCGACGATGCGCGACAGTGGGGTGTCGTGGGAGATTAGGCGGCAGCGTGGCCCATCTGTTGGGTAGCAGGCCGACCGGCCCACGCAGATGGGTGAAGCACCGCCTTTTTCTTGACTGATCGGTAAAATATTGGTCTAATCTGGCTCATGAATTGCGTTGAAGGACATCGACCATGAGCGGAAGGCCCAAGGAATACGACGACACCGCCGTCATCGACGCTGCGATGGATGTTTTCTGGACGAACGGCTTTGAGGCCAGCTCAACGCAGGAACTGTGCGAGCGAACAGGCTTGGGGCGTGGCAGTCTCTACCATGCCTTTGGCAGCAAACAGAAGCTCTATGAGCAAACCTTGCGCCGCTACCAGGAATTGGGACTTCAGGCGCAGACGGACATTCTGAACGGCCCTGGCACTGCCAAGGATCGGTTGCGGACGTTGCTGCAATGGGGCGTAGATGGCGATCTTGACCCTGTCAAACGCCGCAGTTGCATGGCGCTGTTCTCTGTCATGGAGCGCAGTAACAAAGACCCAGTGATCGAGCAGATCAACCGCGCCTACGTCACCAAGCTGGAAGCGGCGCTCTGCCATGTCGTCGCCGTCGGCCAGCGCAATGGAGAGTTGTCCGACGACCGGCCGGCCTTGGAAGTAACCCGCGCATTCCTGGCGAGCTACTACGGGCTACGCATCCTTGGGCAATCCATGCCGGATCGCAACTTCCTTCAAGATGTACTGGAAGGCACTTTGGCAGGTCTGTGATCGGAAAAGCACTCTTTGGATCAGATACACAAGGGTTGATTGGCCTTTTTATTTCTCACATTGTGTACTAATCATTAAACTATTGATGTATGGAAGGAGCCACATGAGTCAGGCCGTAAATACTGATATTCGCAAAATCCCTACCCGGACGGGTGCGGTCGTGATCCCGGCCTCTCTGGAGGCGGATGTTGCACAGTTCCACTATGCACCGGCGCGCCGCGTAGGGGATTTTGTGTACCTTTCCGGCATTGTGGCTTGCAACAGATCAACCGAGCCAATGAGCGATACGGCGTTCTGCGATGAACTGCGTGACGTGTTCCGGCAGATCGAGCGCCTGCTCGTGGCCAGTGACGCGCAGATGGACGATGTGATCGAGTTGCAGATGTTCCATGTATTTGGCAGCGACAGGCTGAACCTCGACAAGGCCGGCCAGTTGGCCGCCATCGCGCGGGTTCGTGATGAATTCTTCGCCGCGCCGTATCCGATTGCGGTGGAACTGGGAGTTGCCACCTTGAACCCCGATGGCGGGCTGGTGGAGATCAAGGCGGTGGCATTTTCACCAGAACGATAGCTCTGATCCCCAATAACTGATCCCGGCCTGTCGGCCGGTTCTTTTGGATTAATTCTGTACTGAACGATAAACTTTATAAGGAGTTTCCTATGCCTTTAGTGGTCTACATCCTGGGGCTGACGATCTTTTCGCTGACGACCTCGGAGTTCATGGTGGCGGGCATGATGCCGTCGCTGACCCAAGCCTTCGGCGTGTCAGTGACACAGATTGGCTACCTCATTTCACTGTATGCCATCGGCATGGTCGTCGGTGGGCCGTTGCTCACCGTCGGCCTGCTCAAGCTGCGCGTGCCCAACAAGAAGGCGTTGCTCTGGCTGCTGGGCTTCTATGCGATTGCGCAATCAGTGGCAGCGTCCGCGACAAGCTACGACATCATGGCCGTCGCCCGCGTCGCCACGGGTGTGGCCGGCTCCGCCTGCTTCGGCGTATCGCTGGCGATCTGCGCAGAGATCGTGGGCGTGGAGTCGCGTGGGCAAGCTGCGTCCATCGTGGTCGGCGGACTGATGCTGGCAACTGTGCTGGGCGTTCCCATTGCCACGGTCATCGACCAGCATTGGGGTTGGCGCGCCAGTTTCTGGCTGGTGGTCGCCCTGGCCGTGCTGTGCGCGGTGGTCATCACCTTCCTGGTGCCGCGCGCCAAGGCCGCCGCAACGGTCAGCCTGGGTGTGGAACTCGCAGAGTTCAAGAATCGGCACCTGTGGGCGGCCTACGCCACAAGCGGGCTGATTATCGGCGCGACGTTCGCGGCTTTCAGTTACTTCGCACCGATCCTGACCGCAGTGACCGGCTTTGCCGCGTCCTCGATCCCTTGGCTGCTGGGCATCTACGGGGCAGCGAACGTGGTGGGCAATATGGTCGTGGGGCGTTATGCCGATAAACACACCATGCCCATCATGGCGTGGGGCCTGATCGTGTTGGGTGCCACGTTGGCGCTGTTCGCCGTGTTTGCCCAAAGCCAGGTGCTCAGCCTCGCCGCGCTGATCGTGATCGGCTTGGTCGGCGTTCCCATGAATCCCGCGATGATCGCCCGTGTGATGAAGACCGCGCATCCGGGTGCGCTGGTCAACACCGTACATACTTCGGTCATCAACATTGGGCTTGGCCTCGGCGCATGGATCGGCGGCTTGGGTATTGCGGCCGGCTACGGCGTGCGTTCGCCGCTGTGGGTCGGCGCCGGGCTGGCGCTGCTCGGCTTGCTCAGCCTGTTGCCCTATCTCGGGCGCAAGGCGCACGAAGCGCGCTCGCTGACTGCCGGCCAATAGTGCTCTTTGATGGCCGTCATCAGGCCGGTTTTCTCAGCATTCGCTATTCATCACGTCACAAAGGCAAACGACATGACCACCAATCGAAAACTGGCAGGAAAGACCGTTTTGGTCACGGGAGGCTCAAGGGGAATCGGCCGCGCCATCGTTGAGCGGTTGGCGGCAGATGGAGCCGAATTCATCGGGGTTCACTACGCGAACCATCCTGACGCCGCCGCCGAGGTGGTGAGCGCGGCCAATGCCCTGGGCGTTCATGCCGTTGCTTTGCATGCCGAGTTCACACCCGATGGAAGGGCGGCAGGTCAGACGCTATGGAGCGAATATGCACGGTCTGCCACCGAGAAACTTGGGACGGCCGAATTGGACGTGCTGGTGAACTGTGCAGGGGTCGCGCCTCTGGCAACTCTGGAAGACACCACGGGCGCGCTCTATCAGGAAGTGTTGTCCATCAACCTCACGGCACCATTCTTCCTGATTCAAGCCGCCAGCCCCTACATCCGTAGCGGGGGGCGCATCATCAACCTGTCGTCTGCACTGACTCGCATCGCTGCGCCGTCGCGCGCCATCTACGCAGCATCGAAAGGCGCGATCAACACGCTGACGCTGGCGCTTGCAGCGGAATACGGCGCGCGAGGAATCACGGTGAATGCTGTTGCGCCCGGCGTGATTGACACGGACATGAACAGTGCGTGGTTGGGCCACGCGCAGGAACGAGCGCAGGCCGAAAGCATGTCGGTGCTGGCGCGTGTCGGACAGCCGAATGACGTGGCCGATGTAGTGGCCTTCCTGGCATGTGATGACAGCCGCTGGATAACAGGCCAGGTCATTGATGTATCAGGCGGAACTGCACTTTGATTCAAGTCGCCATGATATGAGTAACTATAGGGAATGATCACATGGAGCTTCGGCATTTGCGTTGTTTTCTCGCTGTTGCCGAAGAACTGCACTTCGCTCGCGCAGCGGAGAAACTGCACATCGAGCAACCGCCGCTGTCGCGCGCCATCAAGGAACTGGAAGAAGAACTGGGCGTGGTGCTGTTCGCCCGCACCACGCCCAGCACGCGGCTGACCCGTGCGGGCAAGCTGTTCTCCGATCACGTGCCGCGCGTCTTCACCGCCTTGCAGCAGGCGCGCGACAGCGTGAAGGCGGCCGCCAACGGCTTCCACGGCCAGTTGCGCATTGCCCTGTCAGACGGCATCACGCCGTCGCGTTTGCCGGCCCTGTTGGCGCTGTGTCGGCAGGAAGAACCCGAAGTCGAAATCCGCCTGACCGAAGGGCCGCTGGCGCAGCAGATCAAGGGCCTGCACGACGACTTGTACGACGTGGGCTTTGCCCGCGCCGATGAAGCCGGCGATGGCATCGTGGCGTTGCCCGTCTGGAGCGATCCGCTGATGGTGGCTGTTCCGGCACGGCATCCCTTGCTGGCCCACAAACGCATCCCGCTGGAAGAACTGCTGCGCTATCCGCTGGTGCTGTGCGATCCGCAGGCATGCGAAGGCCATGCGCGGCAGGTCGAGCGCGTGCTGCGCCGTGTGGACATGGAACCGCTGGTGGCCGAGCGGGTGGCGAGCTGCGACCTGATGATGGCGCTGGTTTCGGCGGGCTTCGCCTTGGGTTTGACAGGTGCCGCGCACATCGTCGCCAGCCGCGAACAAGGCGTGGTCGCACGACCACTTACGGGCCGATCTCCGCTGCTCACAACCTATCTGCTGCGGCTGGATGCGGAGCCGTCGGAAACACTGGCCCGCTTCATCGAGCGCGTGCAGGCCATCGAGTCGCCCGAGGCCGGCAAGCCAACGCCGGGCGACCACCCCGATTCCCTGGAGGAACCCGAACCATGAAGAAGGCCATTCCATTCCTGCTGGCTGCTGCGCTGACGGGTTGCGGCCCGACGGATGCGCCGGAGAAGAAAGATGTGCCGAGCGTTGAAGAACTGGCATCCGATCCCGCGCGCCTCAAAGAGCTGCGCCAGCAGTGCAGGACGGATCGGGCCACGTTGGGCGACGTGCTATGCAACCGCGTAGCAGAGGCCACGCGCAAGCGGTTCTATGGCGACGGCAATACGCCCTACACCCCGCCGGAGACGCCGCCGAAGTTCTGATCGTGGGCAGATGGCCATCCTGCTGATGCTTCAAGCTAGATCCTGCGCCACCCGTTCGGCCAGAAAATCGAGCAGCACCCTGACCCTGGCCGGCACATGGCGGCCGGGGCCGACGAACACCGCATGGATGTCTTCCACAGCGCCGCAGTCGTGGTTTTCCAGCAAGGGCACCAGCCGGCCGGCGGCTAGATCGGCTCCGACGTGGTAGCGCGCCAGCCGGGCAACACCGACCCCGGCCAGCGCCATCTGGCGCATGCTCTCGCCATCGCCCAGGCGCAGATCGCCCGACGGTGCGATGGCGATGCGCTCGCCGCCGCCGTCGATGAAGGGCCAGGCATCCACATGCCGGGCGTAGTTGAAGCCCAGGCGCCGGTGCTGGTGCAGGTCTTCGGGGCGCTTGGGGGTGCCGGTGCGCCGCAGGTAGTCGGGTGAGGCGACCACCACCAGGCCGCTGGCGCCAAGCCGGCGCTGGGCCAGGCGCGAGTCCGGCAGCGGCCCGGTGCGGATGGCCACGTCGCTGCGATCGTCCAGCAGATCGACCACGACGTCGCTCAGCGTCACGTCCAGTTGAACGTCCGGGAAGCGTTGCAGAAATTCCGACAGGCGCGGCAGGAGGTAGTGAACGCCGAAGGCCACATGGCTGTTGATCCGCACGCGCCCACGCGGCGATCCCACCTGTGCGGCCTCGTGCTCGGCGCAGTCGATGTCGTCGAGGATGCGCAGGCAGCGTTCATGGAAGGCGCTGCCTTCGGGCGTCAGTTGCAGCTTGCGCGTGGTGCGATGCAGCAGCTTCGTTCCCAGGCGCGTTTCCAACCGCTGGATGAGCTTGCTGACGGCCGAGGCCGCCATGCCCAACGGCTCGGCGGCCGCAGTGAAGCCTTCGGCGGCGACCACCGCGATGAACACTTCCATCTCGAAGGCGCGGTTGATGTTCTGCCGAGACATTCAAAGAATCCATTTCAATGGTGAATTGAACTAAAGCATCTATTTCATCATAGCGGCTCCCTCTACGCTTCGGAAGACTCGATCCATTTCGTCTATTCCGGAGTTCTCGATGGCTGTTTCCCCCCAGCGCGGCACCTTGCCCGCCTTGCTGTCCATGATGGTCGGTGGCTTCGCCATCGGCACCACCGAGTACGCCAGCGTCGGCGTGCTGCCGCAGATCGCCGACGATTTCGGCGTCAACCTGGCACGCGCCGGGCTGGTCGTCAGCGGCTATGCGCTGGGCGTGAGCTTCGGGTCGCCGATCCTCGCGGCGCTGACGGGCAACCTGTCGCGCAAGACGCTGATGCTGGCGGTGATGGCCTTGTTCGTCCTCGCCAATGCCGCCGCCGCGTTGAGCGCGAGCTATGAATTCCTCATCGTCGCGCGCATCGTGTCGGCCTTGCCGCATGGCATCTTCTTCGGCGTCGGCGCGGCGATCGCCGCGAGTCTGGTGGGGGAAGATCGGCGGGCCTCGGCAGTGGCGATCGTGTTCGGTGGCTTGACGATCGCGGTCGCGGCAGGTGTGCCGATTGCGACCGTCATCGGCCAGCGCCTGGGTTGGCCGATGTCTTACTGGTTCGTTGCGGCGATCGGTCTGGTGTCACTGATGGCGATGGCAGCCACGTTGCCGCGAAAGATCGACATCGCGCCGGCCGGCAGTCTCATCGAGCAGGTCAAGGTGCTGGGCAGCGGACGCCTGCTGATCGCGTTCGGCATGAACTTCTGCGCCTGGGGCGGCACCTTCGTCGCCTTCGCCTATCTGCCCAGCATCCTGGCCGACATCACCGGCTTCGGCCCGAACGGCGTGGCGTGGATGCTGGCCCTCTACGGCGTGTCAGTGATCGTCGGCAATTTCCTTGGCGGGCGCGTCTCCGACAAGAAGGTTGTGCCGGCGCTGGCGTTGATGCTCGGTGCGCAGGCGGCGGTGCTTCTGATCTTCACTTTCACGGCACCGTCCATGCTTGGTTCGATCCTGACACTCGGCGTGCTCGGTGCACTCATGTTCTGCAATGTGCCGGGGCTGGCCCTCTACGTCGTGCAGCTCGCCCAGCGCCATCGGCCTGGCAACGTGGACATCGCTTCCACCATCAACGTGTCGGCCGCCAATGCCGGCATCGCGCTTGGCGCCTTCATCGGCGGCTTGGTGGCGGATTCCCGCCTGGGCCTGGGCGCTACGCCGTGGGTCGGCGCCCTCATGGTCGGCGTGGGCCTGCTGCTGACTTTGTGGAGTGGTTGGCTCGACAGGCGGCCAGTACCGGTCGCAGCGGTGTTGGTCGACGGCGCTCAAGGCCATTGAACATGTCAGGCCGCATCTCACGGCGCGGCCCGCCAGCGTTCCAGCAGGAAATCGCTGAATGCCGTCAGCCGGCGCAGAACGGGTTCGCGCCGCTGTCGCGCAGGGTTTGCCTACTTGCTGCGTTTGACCATCGCCAGAATGGTTTCCTGCAACTCGCTTCGTGCCTCTTCCTCGCCAATGTCCCCTACGACAGCCGCTTGCGACACCGCATCGGCCGCGCCGAGCATCGCCCACAAGCTCGCCAGCGATACACCCTGCGGGCCGGCAAAGGGCGCGAGGATGGCTTGGCATTTCTCGATGAAGGCTTGCTGGTACTGCCGCTTGACCGCTGCCAGTTCGGGCGAACCGCCGAGCGCGGCGAGTACGCCCGGAATCTCGCGCCCCTGGGCCAGCACGCATTCGACATAGCTGGCGGCGATGACACGGGCCTTGTCCTGCGACGAGGGCTTGCTGGCGGCGATAGCGGCGTCGATCACCGCCGTCTGGCGCACGTCGAAATCCTGATAAAGCGCCGCCAGCAGGCCGTTGCGCGTGCCGAAGTGGTCATAGACCACTGGCTTGGTGACGCCTGCCGCATCGGCGAGCCGGCCCAAGGTCAGCGCGTCCGTGCCTTCGGTGCGGATCAGTTGCCATGACACGTCCAGCAGTTGGTTCAGGCGCTCACCGCGCGCAAGGCGGCGGCGCGGCGAATCCGCAACGGCGTCAGGGGTTTTCGTTTGACTTGACATCGACATATACCAACATTAACTTATCATCAGTAAGTTACTTTCAGTATATTGAAACTGCTTCCGAGAAGCAATCGGGATGCATCCGCCGCGAGTTCATAGCCATGACGACGACCCCTGTATCAACCGCACAACCCGCCGGCCGCAAGGCATGGCTCGGCCTCCTGACCGTTCTTGCTCTCGTTCTACTCGTGGCGATGGACGGCTCCGTCCTGTACCTCGCCATGCCGCGCGTCACGTCCTCGATCCTACCGACGGCCGATCAGGCGCTATGGATTCTCGACATCTACGGCTTCGTCGTGGGTCTCTGCTGATCACCTTCGGCAACATCGGTGACCGCTATGGGCGATTGAAGCTGATCATGGTCGGAGCCATCATCTTCGGCCTGGCGTCGCTGGGCGTGGCGTACTCGACCACGCCCGAGGCCATGATCGCGTTCCGCGCGCTCATGGGCCTGGGGGGCGCCACGCTACTGCCTTCGGGGCTGGCCATCGTCAGCGCCTTGTTTCCCGATCCTCGCCAGCGCGCCCAAGCCATCGGCATCTTCGCGGCGACGTTCGCGGCGGGCTTCGCCATCGGGCCGATCATCGGCGGGCTCTGCTGCAACGCTTCGATTGGGGCGTGGTGTTCCTGATCAACGCGCCCGTGGTGCTGGCCCTCCTGTTGGCCGCGACGGTTCTGCTGCGTGAAGTGCGCGCTACGCGCTATGGCCGCATCGACCTGCCGAGCCTGCTGCTGTCATTCGCCGGCATCCTGCTGTTCACTTATTCGATCAAGAGCGCGGCAGCGGTCGGGTTCACGGCGTCGCAGATCGTGGTGGGCGTCGTCGGTATCACCGCCCTGGCGCTGTTCATCCGCCGGCAGACGAAGATCGCATTCCCCCTGCTGGATCTCAGCCTGTTCAAGGATCGCATCTTCTCGATCGCCATTCTGACCGGCCTGCTGTCGCTGGTGGTCTGGTCAGCTGCGGGGTACTTGTCGGGCATCTACCTGCAATCGGTGCTGGGCTTCGAGGTGTTCACGGCGGCGCTGCTGACCCTGCCGGGTGCCGTGGTGCTCACCGCCACATGTATCGGCACCAGCCGCATCGTGGAGCGCCTCGGACGCAAGGCCGCGCTGGTTGCCACGCATTTCCTGATCAGCGCGGGCGTGTTCGTACTGCTGTTCACGACGACCGAAGCGGGCGCCATCGCGTTCGTGGCTTCGACGGTGATCGCGGGTGTGGGCTACGGCCTGTCCTTCAGCCTGGTGGCCGAGATCGCGGTGTCGGCCGTGCCACCGGAGCGCGCGGGCGCTGCCGGCTCCATCGCGGAAACCAGCAATGAGATCGGCAACTCGCTGGGTATTACCTTGCTGGGATCGCTGGCGACCCTGGTGTTCCGGCTGTCCGGGCCGGGCATGGCGGGAACCTTGAACGAAACCCTCGAACACGCGGGCGTGACTGCGCAGGCCGTGGTACAGGCCAAAGAGGCGTTCCTGTCGGGGCTGCACCTGGCCGTTGGCGTCGGCGGACTGCTCACGCTCCTGGTTGGAGTCGTGGCCTGGCTCTGGTTGCCGCGCAAGCTACCGGAATAAGGAATCGGCGATGGAGCTTCGACACCTGCGCTGCTTCCTGGCCGTCGCCGAAGAACTCCATTTCGCGCGTGCAGTGGAGAAGCTGCACATCGAACAGTCGCCGCTGTCGCGTGCCATCAAGGAACTGGAGGAATAACTGGGCGTGGTGCTGTTCGCCCGCACCACGCGCAGCACGCGGTTGACCAGTGCCGGAAAGCTGTTCTCCGATCATGTGCCGCATGTCTTCGCTGCCTTGCAGCAGGCACGCGACAGTGTGAAGGCGGCGGCGAACGGCGATATCGTTCTATACCTGAACGGCGGCAAACAGTGCCAGTCCGAGTCCAGTCAAGGGCAGTCGGCGCAAAGTCTCTCCATCACTGACTTGGCGTTGCCGGTGGCGGGAACCCGCATGTCCATGCAGGCCCCTTTCGGACAGCCGCTCTATCTACCTTTGTCCGGACAATCTTGCCGCAGCACCTTCGCCGCCTCCTCGAATTGCTGCCGCATCCATTGCATGGCCGGGTCGGCGACGCTGCGCGCCGGCCATGCAAACGCAACGTCGAACGCCGCCACGTCCACCGGCGGCTCAAACAAGCGCAGCGCGTGGCTTTCGGCATAGCCGTGCGCGATACAGGCCGGCACGGTCATCACCAGATCGGTGCGGGCGACCACGGCCGGCGCCACCAGGAAGTGCGGGAAGGTCAGCACGACGCGACGGCTGCGGCCCAGCGCCGCCAGCGGCTTGTCCACCACGCCCGGCACGCGGCCCCGGCTGGAGACCAGCGCATGGTCTTCGGACAGGAAGGCGTCCAGCGTGATCTTGCCTTTGCCCAGCCGCGGATGATCGGCGCGTACCAGCGCCAAGTAGTGTTCGGTGAACAGCATCTGCGTATGGCGATAGCCGCGCAGGCTGTCGGCGTCGCTCACTGCCAGGTCGGCCTCGCGCGTAGCGAAACGCTCCTCGAATCGGCGGTCGAACGGCAGGATTTCCAGCACGATGCCCGGTGCGCGTTGGCGCAGGCAGGCCGCCAGTGGCGTGAGCATGACCAACGTGGCGTAGTCGTTGGCGAGGATGCGGAAATGCCGCGCGCTGGTGGCAGGGTCGAAGGCATCGAGTGGCGCGAAGGTGTGGGCGATCTCGTCGAGCAGTACCGAGACGCGGGGCTTGAGTTCGTCGGCGCGCACCGTATGCACCATCGCATTGCCACGACGCACCAGCAGCGGATCACTCAGCACATGCCGCAGTCGCGCCAGGGCGGCGCTGGTTGCGGGCTGGCTCAGCCCCAGGCGCTGCGCGGCACCGGACACGCTGGATTCGGCCAGCAGCGCATCCAGCGCCTTGAGCAAGTTGAGGTCAAGGTCTCTTATATCCATGATATGTATTCCGAAAATATACTAAATCTATTTGAAGAATATACCGCATCGCCTCATCTGAATAGCAGGCGCTTTTGCCTGTTGATCCTTGTGAGGTCCTGCCATGACTGAATCCATACATCCATCTGTGGTCCCCTTGTTCCAGCCGTTCTCGCTGGGCCGCATGACGCTGCCCAATCGCATCGTCATGGCCCCGATGACCCGCCAACGTTCCCCGGATGGCGTTCCGGGCCAGGACGTGGCCGACTATTACCGGCGTCGCGCCGACAGTGGAGTCGGCTTGCTCATCACAGAGGGCGCCTTCATCGACCATCCAGGCGCGAACGCCTTTCCCGATAGCCCCGATTTCTTTGGCGAAGTGGCCCTTGCCGGTTGGCGCCGTGTGGTCGAAGCCGTACATGGCGCGAGCGGGCGCATCGTGGTGCAGCTTTGGCATTGCGGGCCGGAGCGGCGTCCCGGCCTACCACATGATCCGGCAGTGCCTGGCTTCGGGCCAGTCGAGATTCGGGACGACAACGGCCGGATTCTGGTGCAGGCGATGACCGAAACGGGCATTGCCGATGTCGTGGCGTCTTACGCACGCGCCGCAGCACAGGCCGAGGCACTGGGTTTCGACGGGGTGGAGATCCATGCCGCACACGAATTCCTGCTCGACACTTTTCTGTGGAAGCGCAGCAACACCCGCACCGACGCCTACGGCGGCTCGCTGGAGAACCGGCTGCGCTTCACGCTCGCAGTCGTGCAGGCGGTGCGCCAGGCCGTGAGTGCGGACTTCCCAGTGCTGCTGCGCTTTTCCCAATTCAAGCGCAGTGACTACGCGGCGCGGATCGCCGAGACACCCGAGGAATTGGGACGCATCCTGAAGCCACTCGCCGAGGCAGGGGTCGATGCCTTCCACGCCAGCACACGGCGCTTCTGGGAACCCGCCTTCGCGGGGTCGCCGTTGAGCCTGGCCGGCTGGGCGCAGCGACTGACCGGCAAGCCGGCCATCGCCGTGGGCAGTGTCGGGCTGCACAGCCAGATCGGCAGTGATGCCGGAGCTTCGTCCTCGCCGCCTGCCGATCTGCAAGGCGTGGTCGAATGCATCGCCGCAGGCGAGTTCGAACTGATCGCGGTGGGTCGGGCGCTGCTCGCCGATCCGGGCTGGGCCAGCAAGGTTCAGACAGGACACTTCGCGGATTTGCACGGCTACGACGCGGCAGTCCTCGAAAGCGCCTTGTTCTGACCATGAGGGCACGTGATGGAACTACGACACCTTCGCTGCTTTCTGGCCGTGGCCGAAGAACTGCACTTCGCCCGTGCTGCCGAGCGACTGCACATCGAACAGTCGCCGCTGTCGCGCGCCATCAAGGAACTGGAGGAAGAACTGGGCGTGGTGCTGTTTGCCCGCACCACGCGCAGCACGCGGCTGACCCGCGCAGGCAAGCTGTTCCTGGATCATGTACCGCGCGTCTTCGCCGCCTTGCAGCAGGCGCGCGACAGCGTGAAGGCGGCGGCCAACGGCTTTCACGGCCAGTTGCGTATCGCCTTGTCCGACGGCATCACGCCATCGCGCCTGCCTGCCTTGCTGGCGCTGTGCCGACAGGAGGAGCCCGAAGTCGAAATACGCTTCTTCGAGGTGCCGTTGTCGCAGCAAATCAAGGGGCTGTACGACGACCTGTATGACGTGGGATTTGCCCGCGCAGATGAAGCCGGCGATGGCATTACCGCCATTCCCGTCTGGCGCGATCCGTTGATGGTGGCCGTGCCCGCACGGCATCCCTTGCTGGCCCACAAACGTATCCCGTTGGAAGAACTGCTGCGCTATCCGCTGGTGCTATGCGACCCGGTTGCGTGTGAAGGCCATGCGCGACAGGTGGATCGTGTGCTGCGCCGCGTGGACATGGAACCGCTAGTGGCCGAACGGGTCGCGTCCTGCGACCTGATGATGGCGCTGGTATCGGCGGGCTTCGCCCTGGGCCTGACCGGCGCCGCGCACATTGCGGCCAGCCGAGAACAGGGAGTGGTCGCCCGGCCGCTGGGGGGATGCTCGCCTGTGCTCACTACCTATCTGCTGCGCCTGGACGCCGAACCGTCGGAAACCCTGGCCCGCTTCATTGAGCGCGCACAGGCCATCGAGTCACCGGAAGACACAGGGCCAACACCGGACGACGATCCCGACTCCCTGGAGGATTCCGAACCATGAAGAAGATCATCCCATTCTTGTTGGCTGCGGTACTGACTGGCTGCGGCCCGACCGAAACGCCAGAGAACAAAAACGTGCCGAGCGTTGAAGAACTGGCATCCGATCCCGCGCACCTGAAAGAGCTGCGCCAACAATGCAAGACTGATCGTGCCACGCTGGGCGACGCGCTGTGCAATCGAGTCGCCGAAGCCACGCGCAAGCGGTTCTATGGTGATGGCAAGGTGCCCTATACGCCGCCGGAGGAACTGCCCAAGTTCTGACCGGCCGGATTGGCAACAAACGCTGTCACCGATCCCACGGCGCGTCCCGCCAGCGTTCCAGCAGGAAATCGCTGAATGCCGCCAGCCGGCGCGGCACGGGTTCGCGCCGCGCGCGCACGATGCTGATCTTCGAGGGCGTGGCTTCCCATTCCGGCAACACACGCACCAGCCGCCCGTCGCGCAGTTCCTCGTGGATGTCCCAGGTCTCGCGCAGCGAGATGCCCAGCCCGGCCAGGCACCAGGCATGCAGCACGTCGCCGCTGTCGCTGCACAGCGTGCCGCTGACCGCGACCGGCTTCTCGCGCCGGCCCTTGCGCAGCGGCCAGGTGCTTTGCAGCAGCCCCGGATAGGCGAACACCAGGCAGTTGTGCTGCGCCAGTGCTTCCGGCTGCGCGGGCTGTCCATGCGCTTTCATGTAGCCGGGAGACGCCGCCAGGATGCGCCGGTTGTCGGCCACGCGCCGCGCCACCAGCCGCGAATCGGCCAACTCGCCCATGCGGATCGCCAAGTCCAGGTCGCCGCTATACAGATCCTGCACCTGGTCGGACAGGCGCAGGTCGAAGGCGACCCCTGGATGCAGACGGCAGAAATCGTGAATCGCCGACGCCACGTACTTGCGCCCGAAGGGCGTAGGCGCGGTCAGGCGGATGATGCCGCGCAGATCGCGGCTGCCGCCGGTCGCCAGTTCCTGCACTTCCTCCAGCACGCCCAGCGCGACCCGCGCCCGCTCGGCAATGGCGCGGCCTTCGTCGGTGATGCGCAGGTTGCGGGTGTTGCGCTCGAACAGCGTGGTGCCCAGCGCCTGTTCCAGCCGGGCGATCTGCTTGCTCACGGTCTTGGGCGCCAGGTGCAGGTCGCGTGCCGCCGCAGAGAAGCTCCGGCGCTCCACCACGTGCACGAACACCGTCAGGTCATCGAGATTGCGCAGGGTAATTTGGGCCAGTCTGGGGAAAGTGTTTGTCGATTCAGGTCATTTCAAGGATAGATCGAAATCACCAGAATGGCGAGCAAAACCCGGCGTGCCGCAGCGGGCATCCGCCATCGGCGGCATGCCGCTTCCAACCCCGGAGACCGTCATGTCCAACCCCTTGCCTCGACCTTGTTTCCCGGCGTCCTGGCTGACGCGAATCGCCTGCGGCCTGGCCCTGTGCGCCATCGCATTCGCCGCGCCGGCAGGGGCATCCACCGGCTTTGCAACCCAGGAGTCCCAAGCCATGCCACGCATTCTTTTCGTTCTGACCAGCCACGACCGCAAAGGGCCGGCCGACGCCGCCGATGCGGCGCCCAGCGGCTTCTACCTCTCGGAAGTCACGCACCCGCACAAGGTGTTGAGCGCAGCCGGCTACGCCATCGATTTCGTCAGCCCCAAGGGCGGCAAGACGCACGTGGACGGGTTCGACCTGGACGATCCGGTCAATGCCGCGTTCTGGAACGACCCGGCGCTGCGCGCGGCCACCGAGAACACCTTGGCACCGGCGCAGGTCGATCCCGACGCCTATGCCGCGATCTTCTATGCCGGCGGCCACGCGACCATGTGGGACTTCCCGGACAGCACCGAACTGGCCGTCATTGCGGCACGCATCTACGAGCGCGGCGGCGTGGTCGCGGCGGTCTGCCACGGCCCGGCCGGGCTGGTGAACCTCAAGCTGTCCGATGGCCGCTATCTGGTGGCGGGCAAGGACGTATCGGCCTTCACCAATGACGAGGAACGCGCGGTCGGCCTGGTCGACGCGGTGCCGTTCCTACTGGCCGATGTCTTGCAGGAACGCGGTGCGCGCCACGTCCCTGCACCGAACTTCCAGGCCCAGGTGGTCGTGAGCGAACGGCTGGTGACGGGGCAGAACCCGGCCTCGGCCCAGGGCGTGGCCGAGGCCATGTTGCCGCTGCTGCCCAACAGCCAGCCGCAGGCGGACGTCAGGCCATGACCGAACGCATGCCCTTCGTCATCTATGTCTTCGCGCTCTGCGCCTTCGCGCTGGGCTTCACCGAGTTCGTCACCATCGGGCTGGTCTCGACCATTTCCGCCGACCTGCATGCCAGCTTCAGCCAGGTCGGCACGGCGGTCACGGCCTATGCGCTAGGTGCGGTGATCGGTGCGCCGGGCCTGACGGCGCTGGCCACGCGCTGGCCGCGCAAGCGCCTGCTGCTGGTGGCGATGGCGCTGTTCACGCTGGGCAATGCGGTGGTCAGCCTGTCCGATGCGCTGACGCCCATGCTGGTGGCACGCTTTGCGTCGGGGCTGGGACACGGCGTGTTTCTCGCCGTGGCGTCCAGCGTGGCCACGCAACTGGCGGGCCGGCATAGGGCCGGCGCGGCGGTGGCCGTGGTGTTCGGCGGCCTGACGCTGGCCTTGGCACTGGGTGTGCCGCTTGGCACCTACCTGGGCAGCGTGCTGAGCTGGCAGGTCATCTTCATGGCCGTGGCCGCCAGTGGTGCGATTGGCTTCCTGGGGTTGCTGTCCTTGATGCCGATAGATCGCGCCGATGCCTCGGCGCAGGCCAATGCGATGGATGGCCTCAAAGCCATGTTCAATCCGCGCCTGCTGGCCGGGGCCGGCATCACCGTGCTGGCCTATGCAGGGTCGTTCGCGCTCTACACCTACATCTCGCCCATTCTGTTGCAGGTGACGAACGTCAGCGAGAGCACGGCCAGCCTGCTGATGCTGGGCTATGGCGTGATGGCGGCCATCGGCAACGTATGGGGAGGACGGCTCACCGACCGCAAGGGCGCCGACGCGGCCGTGATGACGGTGCTGGTCGGCCTTGCCGTGGTGCTGCTGGCGATATGGGCATCGGCGCCGTCCTTGCCGATGATGGTGGTGCTGACGGGCCTGCTGGGGGCGCTGACCTACGCGGCGGTGCCGGCCTTGCAGGCGCGGGTGATCGGACTGTCGCACAGCCACGCGCCGCAGGCGCCAGCAGTGGCCGCCGGGTTGAACATCGCAGGCTTCAACGGCGGCATCGCGCTGGGTTCGCTGCTGGGCGGGGCCAGCCTGGAAGTCATGGGCCTGACCAGTACCGCCTGGGTCGGCGCGGTGGCTGTGGGCCTGGGGATCGTCTGGATGCTGTGGCAGATGCGGCGTCCGGCTTTCGCCGGGGCAGGGCTGCAAGGGTAGATGCAGCAGGGAGCTTGGGCATCTGCACTGCTTCCTGGCTGTTGCCGACGGGTTGCACTTCGCCCGTGCGACCAACTCGCCGCCCATATCGCAGGGATTTGATGCGGATCACGGAGAGCGTGACGCGATACCGCATGTCGCGCAGGCCGTCGCTGAGCGTCCCGTGGTATTGCTATCGCCGAGCAGTTCGGCGTCGCCCAGCCAGATTTTCTGGAAACATCCTCGCGCCAAGGAAGTTCACCAGCGCCCGCACCTTCAGCGAAGGGTGCTTGCTCGCAGGCCAGAGCACGTGGAAGACACCGCTGCGCAGCACATCGTCGGCCAGGATCGGCGTGAGCCGGCCGTCGGCCAATGGCTCGCGGATGGCGAAGTCCGGCAAATAGGCGATCCCCAGTCCTTGCAGCGCAAAGCACACGCGCGTCTCGATGTTGTTGCAGATCATCGAGGTGGGCAATTGCAGTTCCGGTGTGCCGGGTTCCTGTCGCAACGCCCAAGTCTCCAGCTTGCCGCTGTTGGGGAAGCGGTAATGCAGGCAGGTGTGCAGCAGAAGATCGGCTGGGACTTGGGGTGTCCCTCGCAGCTCCAGGTAGCCAGGCGAAGCGACCAGCACCAAGCGGAAGGTGCCCAACCTGCGCGCCGTGAGGCGAGAGTCGGTCGGCTCGCCCGTGCGTACCACCGCGTCGAAACCTTCCTCGATCACATCGACCATCCGGTCGGTGAAGTCCAGGTCCAACTCGATCTCGGGGTATTCGCGCATGAACTCGCCGAGTACCGGCAACACCAGCGAGCTGACCAGCGGCAGGCTCACCCGCAGGCGCCCGCGCGGCGCTGCGGTGGCTTGCGACAACTCCAGTTCCGCCGCCTCGATCTCGGCCAGGATGCGGCGGCTGCGTTCCAGGAACAGCGTGCCCTCGGCGGTCAGCGTGACACTGCGCGTGCTGCGGTGGAACAGGCGCACCCCCAGCTTCTCCTCCAGGCGTGCCACGCTCTTGCCGACGGCCGAGGCCGACACACCCAACAGCCGGCCGGCGGCGACGAAGCTGCGCGTCTCGGCCACCTGCACGAACACCACGAAGCCGTTCAGGCTGTCCATTCCACACCTCTATTGCGGACACATTGCTCCGCACAAACAGGAACTGTAGCCTACTTTTTCTTTAATCGCAGGCTTTCTATCGTCAAGGCTTCACCCATTGAGGCGAGCGAATTGCCATGACGAATCCTCCACTTTTCCTGCGCCAAGGCGTTCCGCCAGCGCACCTCGGTACGCGCATTCAAAGCACCATTCAGCAGGCGCTCGACGACCAGCGGCTGGTCGGTGCCGTCATCCTCGTGGCGCGCGACGGCGAACTGATCCACCAGCAGGCCGCCGGCTTCGCCGACCGCGAAAGCGCGCGGCCGATGACCTTGGAGGCGGTGTTCCGGCTGGCCTCGGTGAGCAAGCCCATCGTCTCCGCTGCGGCCCTGGCGCTGGTCGCGCAAGGCCGGCTCGACCTGGACGCGGGCATCGAGCGCTGGCTGCCCGACTTCCAACCCCGGCTGGCCGACGGCCGCTCGGCACGCATCACCGCGCGGCAACTGCTCAGCCATACGGCCGGTCTCGGTTACCGCTTCTTCGAGGCCGACGCAGCCGGCCCCTATGCATGGGCCGGCGTGTCGGACGGCATGGATGCGTCCGGCATCAGCCTGGAGGAGAACCTGCGCCGCCTCGCCAGCGTGCCGCTGCTGTACGAACCGGGCACGGCCTGGGGCTATTCATTGGCGACCGACGTGCTGGGCGCGCTGATCGCGCGCGTCCACGGCACGCCGCTGGACGAGGCGGTGTGCCAACTCGTGACCGGCCCGCTGGGCATGGTCGATACAGGTTTTGTCGCGCGCGATCCCCAGCGCGTGGCGACCGCCTATGTGAACGACGCGCCGCAGCCGCATCGGTTGGCCGAGGGGGAGACGGTCTCGGCCTTCGAGGGCGCCGTGGGCATCACCTACAGCCCCTCCCGCATCTTCGATCCGCAGGCATTTCCTTCGGGCGGCGCGGGCATGGCGGGGACGGCGCAAGACCTGCTGCGCTTGCTGGAAGCCTTGCGCCAGGGCTGCGGTGCGTTCCTGCCCAACGAATGGATCGCGGAGATGGCGCGGGATCAAACGGACGGTCGGGAACTGCCCGATGCGCCGGGCTTCGGCTTCGGACTGGGGTTCTCGGTCTTGCGCGACCCGGTGCATGCCACTTCCCCGGAATCGGTGGGCACCTGGCGCTGGGGCGGCGCCTACGGCCATTCCTGGTTCGTGGATCGGGCACAGGGCCTGAGCGTCGTGGCCTTCACCAACACGCTGTACGAAGGCATGTCCGGCCGCTTCGTCACCGACCTGCGCGATGCCGTCTATGGCGCGCTGGAGGTGCGGTGATGAAGACGAGTCCCGCACACATGGCGGCCATCGCGTTTCGTCGCGGTTCCTCGCTGGACGATCCCGACTGCCTGACCGATATCGACACTGAGCGTCCCGAGCCGGGGCCGCACGACGTGCGCGTCGCGGTTCATGCCGTCTCGGTCAATCCGGTGGACACCAAGATCCGGGTCGGCCGCGTCGCGGTGCCCGATGGCGTCCGCTCGCTGGGCTGGGATGCCGCGGGCATCGTCGAAGCCGTCGGCGAAGCGGTCACGTTGTTCCAGCCGGGTCAGAAGGTCTACTACGCCGGCTCCTTCGATCGCAGCGGCAGCAATGCCCAGTTCCACCTGGTGGACGAGCGCATCGTCGGCCACATGCCCCGGACTCTGAGCTTCGCCGAGGCGGCGGCGCTGCCGCTGACTTCACTGACGGCCTGGCAACTGCTGTTCGACCGCCTGGGCGTGGCACCCGGCAAGCCGGCCGATGCCGGCAGCCTGCTGGTGCTGGGCGGTGCCGGCGGCGTCGGCTCCATGCTGATCCAGCTCGCGCGCCGGCTGACCGGCCTGACGGTGATCGCCACGGCCTCGCGCGCGCCAAGCCGCGATTGGTGCCTCGCCCTGGGCGCCCACCACGTCATCGACCACCGGCAACCACTGGCGGCACAGGTCGGCGTGCTGCCGGCGCCACCCGTCACCCACATCGCGGCGCTGTCGCATACCGCTGAACACCTGAGCGAACTGGCGGAACTGATCGCGCCGCAGGGTCGGCTGGCGATCATCGACGACCACGACAGCTTGGACGCAGCGCCGTTCAAGGCCAAGAGCGTGTCCTTGCATTGGGAAATGGTGTTCACCCGTCCGCTGTACCGCACGCCGGACGTGGTCGCGCAGCACCGCATCCTCGAAGAAGTGGCCGCGCTGGTGGATGCGGGCGTGCTGCGCTCGACAGCCAGCCATGTTCTGCATCCGCTGGACGCAACCCGCCTGATCGAGGCCCATCGACTGGTGGAAGGCGGTGGCATTGCCGGCAAGGTGGTCGTGGCCCGCGCCAAGGACGACGCGGTGCAACCCGCGCGGGAGGCCGGACGATGAGCACCGTTGCCCATGACCGCCTGCCGCTGGCGTCGCTGCTGGCCTTGGCGATGGCGGCCTTCATCACCATCCTGACCGAAGCGCTGCCGGCCGGCCTGCTGCCTCAGATGGCGCACGGCCTGGCGGTGTCCGAGGCTTGGGTCGGCCAGACCGTGACGATCTACGCCGTCGGTTCGCTGGTGGCGGCGATTCCGCTGACCGCCGCCACGCAAGGCGTGCGACGCCGCCCGCTGCTGCTGGCGGCCATCGCCGGTTTCGTCGTCGCCAATACCGTCACGACGTTCTCCGGTAGCTATGCCCTGACGATGGTGGCGCGCTTCCTCGCGGGCGTGTCGGCCGGGCTGCTGTGGGCGCTGCTGGCGGGCTATGCCGCGCGCATGGTGCCCGAGCACCAGAAAGGGCGCGCCATCGCCATCGCGATGGTCGGCACGCCGCTGGCACTGTCGCTGGGCGTGCCGGCCGGCACCTTCCTCGGCAACCTGGTCGGCTGGCGGACGTGCTTTGGCATCATGAGCGCACTGGCGCTGGTGCTCATGGTGTGGGTGCGCGTTCAGGTGCCGGACTTCGCCGGGCAGGCAGCAGGCAAGCGGCTGTCGCTGGGCCGTGTTTTCACCATCGCCGGCGTGCGCCCGGTCCTGTTCGTGGTGCTGGCCTTCGTGCTGGCGCACAACATTCTCTATACCTACATCGCGCCGTTTCTTGCGGCGGCGGGTATGGCCGAGCGGACGGACTTGGTACTGCTGGTGTTCGGCGTCACCTCGCTGCTGGGTATCTGGATCGTCGGCGTGCTGATCGACCGCCATCTGCGTGCGCTGACGCTCGCCAGCACCGTCGTGTTCGGGATGTCCGCGCTGGCGCTCGGCGTGGCGGGCGATGCGCCTGTCGTGGTCTATGTGGTGGTGGCCGCCTGGGGCCTTGCCTTCGGCGGCGCGGCGACGCTGTTCCAGACGGCGCTGGCCAAGACGGCGGGCGAAGCGGCGGACGTCGCCCAATCCATGCTGGTCACCGCCTGGAACACCGCGATTGCCGGTGGCGGCATCGTCGGCGGCGTGCTGCTGGGACGGCTGGGCGTCGGCGCGTTCGCCCCGGCCTTGCTGGTGTTGCTGGCGGCGACGCTGGTGGTGGTGTGGGCGGCCAGGCGGCATGGCTTTCCTGCTCCGGCAGGTGCGACCGGGTCGAAACCAGTGGCGCCCGATCGACAAAGCGCCTCGGAGCTGTGATGGAGAAGACACGTTCGGCGGTCGCCGTAGACGACCGATACAAGGTACTGGCGGCGATCTGCGTTTCCGCGATCATCATTCCCCTGGTATTCACCGGGCCGGCGATCTCCACGCCGGCG
>CAADII010000019.1_pt1 | contig 68933 bp, 74 predicted proteins | sample 2381371 | NCBI WGS metagenome assembly CAADII01 (sample SAMEA5147523, study PRJEB30075) | plant metagenome | biome: Evergreen rainforest; feature: Forest; material: Leaf | place: Madagascar | collected 2016-11 | reverse complement strand
TTTTCGCTGGAACAGGGAGAGCATGCGGGTGTCCTGTGGTGGCTGGCGGTAGGGCCTTTTGCCTTTTCGGGGTAGGGCCTTTCCCCTTGCACCCCATTCCCTTGCCATTTCGGCCCTTTGGCCCTTTACAGCCTTTGGGTATAGGACGACGGGTGCTGACCGTCCACCGCCAATGCGGGTTGCGGTCGGGCCGGATTGATGTAGGAAGGCGGGCTGTTCACGCCCTACGATGGCCCGATTCTTGGACCCGGGAGGACGCCGTGAGGCTTCACATTGACAAGGTAAGGAAATTTCCTTACCATGCAGGCATCGCAATCAGGAGAGCCGCCATGCCTGCCATCCACGAAGTCGCCACGCTGACATCCAAAGGCCAGATCACGCTGCCCAAGTCTATCCGGCAGGCGCTCGGCGTCGATGCCGGCGGCAAGCTCGCGTTCGATCTGCGGGGCAGCGAAGTCGTCGTTACCCATGTCGATGCCGAGCACGAGGACCCCGCCATCGGCGCGTTCCTTAGCCTACTGGCGCGCGACATCGAAGCTGGCCGGAATGTCCACGGCCTGCCCGAGGATCTGGCTCGCGCCATGTTGGAATATGCTGGTCGCGGCGTTAACCTGAACGAGGAGATCGACGGGGAAGTGGAACTTTGATGCGACGGCATGGCTGGACGCTGCTCTTCCACGACTGTGTGATCGAGCAGTTGCAGAAACTGCATGTGGCCGCACGGCGCGCGCAGGTGAACGACCCGGAGGGCTTTGAGTCCAACGCCAATGTCAAGCTCTTCCGGGCTTTGAGCCAGTTGATGTTGGATGTGGTGCCGGGTGATCCGGCACGCGACGACTACCGCCAGGGCAACACCCTGGGCCCGACCCACCGCCATTGGCGAAGGGCCAAGATCGGGCGGCGGTTCCGGCTGTTCTTCCGGTACGACTCGAAGGCGAAGGTCATTGTGTACGCCTGGGTCAACGATGATCAGACCATGCGGTCTTCGGGGAGCAGGTCAGATCCCTATGCCGTGTTCGAGAAAATGCTCGGGCGTGGCAACCCGCCAGGCGATTGGAACGCGCTGGTGCAGGCAAGTAAGCATGATTGGAGCCAACTGGAGTAAGCAATTCCTCATGTAGCAGGAGACGACACGGCAACTCGCTCCGGAATTGCAGAACGCCTCGGCCTCTGGCTCGGTCGCGGCTGGCGCGGCTACGCCCGCGGCGAATGGTGGGTGTCGGTCCGGCTTGTCGCGTGGGGCCTGCCGGTCGTCGCCGTCCAGGCCTCGGCCGGCGTGGCTTGGTCCTCCGGCGTCGTGCCGACTGGCAGCAATAGGACTACCGCAGCTTGAGGGCGTATGCGATGATTTCTAGGCCGTGGTCGAACATGCCGCCTTGATAGGCGTGGTGATGGCTCACGGAAACGGGGAACTGCCGGACCAGCGCCGCGTAGCGCTCCAGCGGCGCGCGGTAGAGCGAGGCGAACTGCCGTCGCGACAGCGAGGTGAGCTGTCAAATGTGTTCCAGCAACTGCGGGGTTGCCAGCAGCGAAGCGGCCGACTACGGCCGCGTCAGCCCTTTGCTGGGCGGCGGCGAGAGAGCGGCGTCTGCCGCGGGTGTGTACGCCTTCTTTCGCTGGAACAGTGACAGCATGGAGAGCACCGATCGTGGGCTGGGCGGCGGACCTTTTCGCCTTTCCAGTTCCTGTTGTTAGACCCTTTCTTCCGCCACTTGGCGAGCGATAAAGGGGGACGTTGTTATCCCCTTTCTCGCTTCCCACCAGGCGCATTGCAGGTCAGGCTGATCCTGCGATCACCACGCGTCTGACCTAGCCCGGGGCGCTGCACTCTCACTCTGTATGAGTTGTCTTGAGGCTGGCTGTCGTTGCGGTAATGAGTTAAAAATAACTCAATTCGGTTAGTGCGCCGCAGTCCTTGGGCGAAGCACAAGGCAAAGGCCTGCTTGTGCATCTGCAAAAGTCAAAAGAGTATCGCCGCCGTCGTGGCCAGATATGAAAGGTGAGTTAGCACGTGACGAATCATGGAGAACATGGAGCGGGCAGTACGCTGGTGCAGCCCTCGGTTCTGGAAGCACTTGAGGTGCTTCAATACGCCGTTTCCTGTGCAACGCTGCCCGATGGAAATCAGATACTGCAACAACCAGTTCATGCTCATGTTCGGGCACGGCACGGCGCACTTCGGCACCATCGAGCGCTTCATCCAGCAGGCATATCTGCGTGAGCAATAACGTGAATTAGCCAGGAATAATTGGTTTGGAATCGAGGGTCCCTCAACCGGGCAAGCCATCGCCGTGCCTGACATGGAGGTTGACATCGTGGCCTCTGACGGCTCGATCCGAACGGTGCTGCACTCGGGGGGATCATGCCCCGAGAGAGCCTGGGCGTGGCGATCTTCAAGGACTTCTCGGCAGTAGTGTCCAGTCAGCGTCTGCTACGCGAGATCGTCCACAGCGACGGCCTGACTGGCGTAGCGAATCGCAGTGGTCTACGCGAGCGATGGGAGGTCGAAACGCATAACAATCCCGGTGTGGCGCCTGCGTTCCTGATGATGGACCTGGACGACTTCAAGCCTGTCAATGATCGTCATGGACATGCTGTCGGCGATGAGGTCTTGAAGATCGTCGCGAAACGGCTTGTGGAGGCGGTACGCTCGAACGATCTCGTCTGCCGCCTCGGTGGTGACGAGTTCGGAATCTTGCTGGTCGCGCCCGGCGGCGCTGGTCAGATCAAGGTGGTTTGCGATCGTATCCTGTCGTCAATTGCTGACCCCATCATCGTGGGGGATCTCGTACTGGGCGTCAGTGCGAGTATGGGGGGGCCTCTATCCAGAACAGGCCGAGGATAAGCAGCGCGCTGATTGGGTGCTGTATCAGAGCAAGACGGCGGGCCAGAAAGGAACGTGCCACTGGTTCACCGAAGGTCGTGCGGCGAAACCTGTGGCGTCGCCGTAGCGGCGTGGACGCTGCCCAAGCTCAGACATGTCCGTAACGTATCGCGCCGACTCATAGAAATTGACATGGATCGTATCGTATTGAACACGCTGGCGCCCATATTGCCCCGAAGCAGTTCTCTTATCGCCATTTGGGCTTCTTCCATTGCCGGGTTATGGATGAAGTGAATGCGCAGCATTGTCTCGGCTGCAAAGGGCTGCTGGCCGCGCCGGCCCTCTCGGGCTGGTAGGGCTGCACGAGTTCGACCAGGTCAGACCACGGCACCACCCGATCCATCGAGTCCAGGAACTCCCGCTTGCGCGCGCTTGTTCGACTGCGGCTGTATCAGACTGGCTTGCTTCATGGCGTGCGATCGCACTGCCTGACGCGGCCCATAGTAAGCATGTCTCTACGGGATTCGTGCAGACCATCCCTAGAACTAGAATTGGTAATCGACGACGGTGAATAGGGATACTTTGTATTTGTCATCGCCGCCTTGTGCCGCTCCGGCCATGTACTGACCCGCGCCAACGGAGGGGTCGTTGCGCCCGACCAGCAGCTCGCTGGAGATGTGCAATCGATGGGTGCTCCACGCGGCCCCCAGGATCAGCCGCCGGCTGACCTTGGAGTCCGCCTCGTCCTTGGTGAAACGTGACAGGCTGGCGTACAGATCGAACGGCTGACCGGCCACCGTCAGCGGCCAACCGACTTCGGCGAACACCACCGTGCCCTTGGTGGCGATGTTGTAGGAAGCATCGAAGCCGCCCACGGTGATGACGTGGGTCTCGCGGGCGGCGGGCAGGTCGATGTCCTGCCGAGCCACCAGCAGCTTGCCGCGCTATCTGCCGTTGCTGATCTTCACGCTGGCCGCCAGTGCGCGGCGCTTGCCATCGCCCTGCTACGTGCCGCTCTCATCCTGCAGCCGCGAGTACAGCCCCGAAACCGCCGCCGACATCGTGATGTCGTCATGCTTGAGCAGGTCCCAATCCACCGTTGCCGCCACCAGGTTGCGCTCGGAGGTGCTGGTGCCATGGGGAACGTAGCTGTCGCCTTGCACGAAGGCGGTGGAATAGTGCGCGCCATCGCAGCTGATGCCTTTGCCGTCCGGCGTGGAGGTAGGGTAGTAGCCGGCGGCCAGGCGGTAACCATCGCCGTCGTGGCGGTAGGTGATGCCCGGTGCGTAGACCTCTTCCAGACCCACCACGAAACCGATGCTGCCCAGCACCTGCGCGCCCCAGTACTGCTCATCCAGCACGACCGGCTGCAGGCCCACCGCCACGCGGCCGCCATTGGCGAAGCGGCGGCCCGCGTAGGCCTGCAGAGGAAAGCTCACTTCACCTGGATAATTCCGGTACCCGGCGGCCGAAGAGTACAGCACGCTGCCACCGTAGAAGCGGTACTGGGCCGATGCGAAGTAATCCTTGCCGTCATAGTCGGCCTTCAGATGAGCGTATGAAGGAGAAGTGGTTGGAGGTGTGGCGGGTGCCGTCGCCGTGGGCGTCGTGAAGCGCACATCCCAACGATCCCGCAGCACCCCGCCCAGGGTCCAGCCGGTGTGTGCCGGGGCAGGGCAGTGGTATCGGCAGGTGCGTCAGCATCCTTGCTGGCCGTTTCAGCATGTGCCACCGAAGCGCAGGCCAGATACACGGGCAACACCATCGCACAGCGCTGTGGCGAGGGGAAGGTAGAGCGAACGAAACGGAATGCGGGATTCATGGGCGTGTTCCCAGGCAGGCACAGCAGGAAGGAGGGCGATTGGCCGGCCATTGGGCAACAGGGTGCCGCCCGCCGCGCCGGAATGCGCGGGCAGGGCCTCGATGGCTGCAACCGGAAACGGCTTACTGCTCGGCGGCGTCGAACTCGGCGATGGCTTCGCGGGCGATGCGGAAGCTGTCCACCGCGGCGGGCACGCCGCAATAGATCGCCACCTGCAGTAGCACCTCGCGAATCTTCTCGCGGCTGACGCCGTTGCGCAGCGCACCCTTGACGTGGATCTTCAGCTCATGCGGCCGGTTCAACGCGGAAATCATCGCCAGGTTGATCAGGCTACGCTCGGCCAAGGCTAGGTCGCTGCGCGCCCACACCGTGCCCCAGCAGTACTCGGTCATCAGCTCCTGCAGCGGCTGGCTGAAGGCATCGGCCTGGGCCAGGGCGCGGTCAACGTACTCGTCGCCCAGCACATGGCGGCGGATCTGCAGACCTTTTTTGAAATGTGCGTCGCTCATGTACTGATGCCTCCGAACAGGGTGTACTTGATGTCCAGGAAATCTTCGATGCCGTGGCGCGAACCCTCGCGCCCCAGGCCTGACTGCTTGATGCCGCCGAACGGCGCCACTTCATTGGAAATGGCCGCGCGGTTGATGCCGACCATGCCGTAGTCCAGCTGCTCGCTCATGCGCCAGGCGCGGTCCAGGTCACGCGTGTAGCAGTAGGCCGCTAGCCCGAAATCGGTGGCATTAGCCAGGCGCACGGCCTCGGCTTCGTCGTGGAAGCGAAACACTGCCCCCAGCGGGCCGAAGGTTTCGTCGGCGGCCACCTGCATGTCGGCAGTGGCATCGACCAGCAGGGTGGGCAGGTAGAAGCATTCACCCTGCGGACCTACTCGGCCACCCGGCAGCACGCGGCCGCCCTTGGTCACCGCGTCGTCCACGTGTGATCGCACCTTGGCCACTGCTGCGAAGTTAATGAGGGGACCGATATAGGTGCCCTTGGCCTAGCTGGGACCGATGCGTAGCGCTTCGATGCGGATGCGCAGCGCCTCCACGAACGCATCGTGGACGGCGTCATGCACCAGGAAGCGGTTCACGCAGACGCAGGTCTGGCCGGCGTTGCGGAACTTGGCCAGCATCGCGCCATCAACGGCGGCTTGCAGGTCGGCATCGTCGTACAAGATGAACGGTGCGTTGCCGCCCAGTTCCAGCGACACCTTCTTCACGGTTTTGGCCGCCTTGCCTTACAGCATGCGCCCGACCGGCGTGGAGCCGGTGAAGGTGAATTTGCGCACGGCGTCGCTGTCGAAGAAGGCTTCGCCGATGGATGCCGCGTGGCCGGTGACCACGCTGAGCATCGCCGGCGGTACGCCGGCCTAGTGGGCCAAGTCGGCCAGGGCCAGCGCGGTGAAGGGGGTTCCGCCGCAGGCTTGACGATGCACGGGCAGCCAGCAGCCAGCGCCGGTGCCACCTTGCGAGTGATCATTGCCGCGGGGAAGTTCCAAGGCGTTACCGCCGCCACAATGCCGATCGGCTGTCGGGTCACTACGATCCGCGCGTCCGGATACGGACTGGGAATGATGTCGCCATAGACGCGCTTGGCCTCTTCGGCGAACCACTCGATGAAGCTGGCCGCGTAGGCGATCTCCGCGCGTGCTTCAGCCAACGGTTTACCCTGTTCGGAGGTGAGCAGGCGTGCCAGCTCCTCGGTGTTCTCGATGACCAGTCGATGCCAGGCTTTCAGTATGCGCGAGCGATGTTCAGCGGTAGTGGCGCACCAGTGCGGCCAGCCCGCTTCGGCGCTGGCAATGGTGGGCTCGGTTTCAGTGCGGCACAGCCGCAGCACGGTGCCCAGCAGCTATTGGGGCGCGACCGCAGGCATTCGGGCGCCGACGAAGGCCGGGATCAGGTGACCGGAAGGCTTGCGCCATTCGGGCTGCGTAGCGTCAACAGGGAATAGAAGGCGGCGCTGACCAGCAGGCCGATTACCCACGATACGTCGACGCCGCCGAACAACTGCGTCCACGGGCCCTGGAAGAAGGCATTGCTAATGAAGGGCACCTGTGCCAACGCGCCGATCGCATAGGCCAGCAGCGCGCGGCCATTGAACAGTCCGTAGCGGCCTCCATCGCGAGCAAAGATTGCGGCAATGTCGTAGCGTCCCCGGTTGACAACGTAGAAGTCCAGCAGATTGATCGACACCCACGGGGCGAGGATGAACAACAGGGCGAACACCGCGTTGATGAAGATCTCGATGAAGTTGCTGGAGGCCCACAATGCACATAGCGTCGATGCCACCAATAGTACGCAGGACAGCGCGATGCGCGCCAGTCGAGCAGGCGCCCACGCGGGAGAGAACGTTTGCAGAGAGGTCACGCAGGACAGCACCGCTCCGTACAGGTTCATCGCGTTGTGACCGATAATGTTGACCAGAAACAGCACCATCAGCACGTAGCCAAACCAGCCGGTATGCAGGCGCACTGCTTCCATCGCGTCGAACTGGCCGCCACCGCTGACGGCGAGCATGCCGAAAGCGAAGGCTAGGATCGGGCCGAGCGCTGCACCTAGGTAGGTGTAGATGAAGGGGCGGAACACGCCAACGCTACGCGGCAATGCACGCGAGTAGTCGGAGGTATACGGTGAGAAGCTGATTTGCCAGACGGAGCAAATGCCGAACATCGAGAACCAGCCGGCAAGGGTAAAGCTGCCGTGGCTGAAGGCATCAGCACCGAGATTGGGCACCATGATGGCAAAACCGATCACCAGTGCGCCGCCCATGAACCAGATGCCGATGCGATTGAAACCATGGATGAAGTTGTAGCCGATGATGCCGATGGCGGTGGCCAAGGCGGCGCCGATCACGGTGGCTAACGAAATGGGCACAGCTGGCAGCACCGTGTGCAGCGTCTTGCCGGATAAGATGATGTTGGAGATGAAGTAGCCGAGGTAGATCAGCGTGGTGAACCCGACTACGAGTAGTGAGCCGAAGCGACCGAATTGCGCACGGCTTTGGATCATTTGGGGGATGCCGGCCAGCGGGCCCTGCGCCGAGGCCAGGGCGAGGATCGCTGCGCCGAATAGATGACCGCTGCAGATGGCCAGAAGCGCACTGACGATGTCCAGCTTGAACGTCAGTGCCGACATCGCGCCGGTAATCACCGCCAGTGGGGTGATGTTGGTGCAGAACCACAGTGTGAACAGGTCACGGGGATTGCCGTGGCGCTCCTTGTCAGGGATATAGCCGATTGAGTGGCCCTCGATGGAGAAAGCGCCATCCTGCCTGTTTGCATTGCTCATGAGCTGGTTTCCTTGGCCGGTCGATTGGCCGACAGGCACGAATTAGGATTACCCGGTGCCCCGCTCGTGTTGGGAGGGCTCAAGGTCGAACCGGTCAGGGGACCAGACTGCGCACACTCACCTATCGAGGGGGGCGAGAGCGCGGAGGCCGGGGGTGAGAAAAAACGGGTTAGTCGCTAAGCCGAGCTGACGGCTTAGCGCATCACGAAGAGGTCATCCAGGGGGGCATCGGACGTACGCAGCCACACTGCCTTGGTCGTGGTGTATTCCAGGGCGGCCGCAGCGCCGCCTTCCCGTCCATGGCCCGAAAGACCGAATCCACCGAACGGAGCCAGCGGTGAAATCGCGCGATAGGTGTTGATCCAGACCACGCCCGAACGGATCGCCCGGCTCAGCCGGTGCGCGCGCGTCAGGTTGCGGGTGAAGATGCCGGTGGCCAGGCCGAAGGCCGTGCTGTTGGCTTTGGCGATCGCCTGCGCTTCATCGTCGAACACATCCACCGACAACACCGGGCCGAACAGTTCGGTGGTGATGCTGGCGGCCTGCGGCGCGCCGCTGCAGTCGATGATGGTGGGCGGGAAGTAGATGCCGGCGCGGTCGCTGCGGGTGCCGCCGCAGAGCACGCGGGCGCCCTGGGCGATGGACGCGGCCAGCACCGCTTCGATGTTCTGGCGCTGGCGCTCGGTGCACAGCGGGCCGAATTCGGTGGCCGCGTCATCGGGGGTGCCGATACGGATGGCCGCGACCTTTTCCAGCAGCCGGGCCAGGAAGGCATCCTTGATGCCGGCCTGCACCAGCAGGCGTGAACCGGCGACGCAGCTCTGCCCGCTGGCGGCGAAGATCGCTGCCAGTTGAGCGTTCACGGCGCTGTCGAGGTCGGCATCGTCGAACACGATGAACGGCGATTTGCCGCCCAGCTCCAGCGAGACACGGGCCAGGTTTTCCGTCGTGTTGGCCACGATGTGGCGCGCGGTGGCCGGGCCGCCGGTGAACGCGACCTGGGCCACCTTCGGGTGGCTGCTCAGCACTGCGCCGCACTCGGGGCCGAATCCGGTGATGACGTTGACCACGCCCGGCGGGAAGCCGGCCTGGTGCAGCAGCCGGGCGAAGGCCAGCAGCGGGCCGGGAGCTTCCTCGGACGCCTTCAGCACCACGGTGCAGCCGGCAGCCAAGGCCGGGCCCAGCTTCACCGCCGACAGGAACAGCTGGCTGTTCCAGGGCACGATGGCGGCGACTACGCCGATCGGCTCGCGGCTGATCCAAACCTGCATGTCCGGCTTGTCCACCGGCACGAAGCTGCCTTCGATCTTGTCGGCGATGCCGGCGTAGTAGCGGTAGTACTCGGCGATGTAGGCGATCTGGCCGCGGGTTTCTCGGATGATCTTGCCGGTGTCGCGGGTCTCTATCGCCGCCAGTTCCGGCGCCGCCTGTTCCAGCAGGTCGGCCAGCCGGTACAGCAGCTTGCCGCGCTGGGAGGCGGTCAGCGTCGCCCAGGCCGGATCGTGCAGGGCACGATCGGCGGCCTCGACCGCGCGTTCCACCTGCTCGCGGCGCGCCTCGGGCATGGTCGCCCAAGGCGTGCCGGTGGCCGGGTCGATACTTTCGAAAGTACCGGCGCCGGCTTCGAAACGGCCGTCGATGTAGAGCTCGAACGGGCTGTTCATGGTCATTCCTGGGCGAAGGCGGGCATGACGTCGTTGATCATACGCAACAGCGAGGCCTTCTTGCGCTCGAAGGACATGCCGGTGTCGATCCAGAACGAGTACTCATCAAAACCCATGGCCTCGTAGGCCTTCAGGCGGGCGATGACTTCCTCGGCCGGACCGATCACGTTGTTGCTGCGCATTGCCTGGGCCGAATACATCGGGTGGGCGGAAATCTCCTCCTCGCTCAGCGGGGCGATCAGGCCCTGGCTGATCGGGCGCTCGTTCTTGAACCACGCGCCAAAGTAGTTGTAGAACACGTTGATCTCATCGGCAGCGTGCTGTGCATCGGCTTCCGAATCGGCCACGTAGGTGTGGCGCAGCAGCATGATCTTCGGGCGCGGCACCTCGCTGAACTTGTCGCAGGCGGCGTTGAAGTGGCCGATCAGCTTCTGCACTTCCTCATCGCAGAAGTGCAGCGGCGTGACCTGCACGTTGCAGCCGTTCTGCACGGCGAACTCGTGACTGTTGGGATCGCGCGCAGCGACCCAGATCGGCGGGTGCGGCTGCTGTAGCGGCAGCGGTGCCGAGGTGGTGCTGGGGAAGGACCAGAATTCACCGTCGTGAGCGTAATCGCCCTTCCACAAGCCCTTGATGGCCGGGATCAGTTCGCGCATGCGCTGGCCGGCGTCCCAGGCATCCATTCCTGGCACCATGCGCTCGTACTCGAACGAATAGGCACCACGGGCGATGCCTAGGTCGAGGCGGCCGTTGGAGATGATGTCGGTCATCGCTGCTTCGCCAGCCAGCTTGATCGGGTGCCAGAACGGGGCCACCACGGTGCCGGTGCCCAGGCGCACGTTCTTCGTCTTGTTGGCGATGTCGGCGAGGTTGAGCAGCGGGTTCGGCGCGATGGTGAAGTTCATGCCGTGGTGTTCGCCGGTCCAGATGGCATGCATGCCACCCTCGTCTGCGATCTGGCACAGCTCGATCATCTCGTCGTACAGTTGCTTCTGCGACTGCTGGTCCGAGACGCGTTCCATATGGATGAACAAAGAAAACCGCATTTCAACTCTCCCTTCCAATCAGTTCTTTCACCACACCGCAGGTGTGGTTGCCGTAGTAGGTGCCGTAGGTCTTCAGCGCACTTTCGCGGCAGTAGCGCTGCAGCATGCTGGTGACCGCTGCATCGGCGATGTCCAGCGCAGGCACTTCGGCCAGCGCCACGTACTGCCCATCGCGCGCGCTCGCCTCGGGCGTGCTGCACAGGAACGACACGAACTGGTGGTGGGTGTCGGTGTCCTTGTAGACCGAATAGACGAAGCTGGGCGAGGCTTCCGGCTGGTGCTTGGCGAAGATGCGCTCCAGCGCGTTGTCGGCGCCTTCATTGCCGGTTTCCACGGTGGGCAGGGCCCAGCGGCCGTTGCCGTCGCGCACCATCAGCACCTTGTCTTCATGGGCGATGATGGCGCTGATCAGCACCTTGGCATCGGCCATCGCCTCGGTCGCCACCTTGGCCGGGGTGAAGTAGCCGCCGCGGTAGTAGCCCAGCCCGGGCAGGCCGGCCGAATGGAAGGCTTCCACCTCGCCGATCAGGATGGCGTGGTCACCGGCTTCGACGACCTTGTGCATGCTGCAGTCGAACCAGGCGCTCACCTCGTCCAGCACCGGGCTGCCACCGGGGCTGCTGGCCCAGGCGACGGTGGCGAAACGGTCCGGGTTGCGCCGGGCAAAGGTGTTGGAGGCCTCGGTCTGCGCTTCGGCCAGGATGTTCACGGCGAAGCGGCCGCTGCGGGTGAAATTCTCGTAGTTGCCCGAGGAGCGCGCGATGCTGACCAGCAGCAGCGGCGGGTCGAGCGATACCGACGAGAACGAATTGGCGGTGAAGCCGATCGGTGCACCGTCGGCGTCGTTGGACGTCACGATGGTGACGCCGGTCATGAACGAGCCGAAGGCTTCCCTCAGCTCTTTTGGATCGATAGCCATATGTTCCCTCCAACCGATGGCCTGGAATGTGTGCCGCTAGTTCGTTGTGGTGCCCAGCCATTCCGCCAGCGCCGCGTTGACCTTGGCGGGGGCGGTCAGGTTGACCATGTGGCGTTCGTGCGGAATGACCACGGCCTTGCCGTTGCGTGCCAGCGCCGCCATCGACAGGGCCATGGCCGGCGTCGAGTTGGCATCTTCCGCGCCGGTCAGTGCCAGGGCAGGGCAGCCCACTTCCGACCAGCGTTCGGCGTAGGTCACATCGCCACGGGCGAAGGCGCGGTAGGCATCGGCATAGCCCTGCACATCCACGTTCTCCAGCCACGAGCGCACGTCCTCCACCAGCGACGCCTTGGTGGTGCCTTCGTCGAACCAGCGCTGCAGCGGGGTTTCCACGTCCACCCAGCCAGTGGCCAGTTCATCCGAACGGGTCACCACCGCGTGGCGGGCGGCATCGGTACGGCGGTGGACACCATTGATGACAGCCAAACGGCGTACCAGGTCCGGCCGCTCGATGGCCACGCCCGCGGCGATCAGCGCGCCCATCGAGTGCCCGGCTAGGTTGACCGGGCCCAGCTGCAGGGCGTTGATGAACTCCACCATCCACGCCACGTAGTCGGTGAGCCCGGGCTGGCCCGGCAGGTGCGTGCTGTGGCCGTGGCCGGGCATGTCCACCGCGATGACGCGGTACTGCTGGGCGAAGGCGGCGATCTGCGGACCCCAGGCGGCGGCCTGCATGCCGACGCCGTGGATCAGGACCAGGGGCTCTCCCGCACCCTGGTCTAGGCAGTGCGCCTGTTGGTTACTTGACAGCGGCAGGGTTCGAGACGTCATGGCCGAGCTCTTTCAGGTCCTGGTAGCGGTCACCGATGCGGTGGTGCGGGCGGCCGGCGGTGGCCGCGCCCAGCACGACCACCAGCTCATCGGCAGCCGGGGCATCGGCGATGGCGAACTGCACGGTCAGGTAGTGCGAACGGCGGCCTTCGTCGTTCTTGTCCATCATCGGCAGCACGATCGGCGCATTGGCCGGGCCGCGGGTGTTGGTGAAGGCCAGGTAGGACTTGGCGCGCACCGCATTGCGGTAGATGTTGCCGAAATGCAGGGTGTGGATCAGTGCCGAGGCGTGTTCCAGCTCGCCGTCCAGGCCGACCACCGCGCTTTTGCCGAAGGCCTCCACCGCATCGCCCGAACCGACCTCACCGAGGATCAGGCCGGTCAGGTGCTGGCTCAACTGCGGGCCCAGCGCACGGATCTCCGGCGAGAGGTCGTCCACGTAGCCCCGGCCGGCCCACGGGTTACGGATCACGGCAGCGGCAGCCACCATCTTCAGCGACTTGCTCGCCACCTTGCCACCATCGGAAAAGACGTTCTCGATGTGGAGGACGGATTTACGTATCAATCTCATGGGGAGAGATTCCTTTCGTTGCCTAAGGTACGGAGGAGTATGGTATGCCGTAAGATGGTATGCCATCGTGGATAACCCTAGCCCATGCCAAATGGCGCTGCAGCTCCTCGCCGATCCAGTAACCTGCTCGTCTCCCTTTTTGCCGCAACGAAGAGGATTCGCGTTGGCGCCCCCGGCCTAGCCTCCCTTCTGTAATTGGCGGGGTCTTGCAATGGGCAGGCGTGTTGTCTGCCATCTCAAATGGAATCACTGATTCAAGTTATGACCCTAAAAATAGATACGCCCGCAACTCTTCGTGAGCTTTCGCTTAACAGGCTGCGCGACGCCATCATCAGCGGCTATTTCTCTTCGGGAACGAGGTTGGTCGAGCGCACGCTATGCGATGAGCTCGGGGTGAGTCGTTCCGTGGTACGAGAGGTGATCCGTTACCTTGAGGCTGAAGGCCTTGTTGAAACTGTCGTGGGCAAAGGCCCGACTGTCGTTACTCTGAGCTGGGACGTTGCTGCCCAGATCTACAAGATTCGCTTGCTGCTCGAGCAAAGCGCAGTTGCTGATTGCACCGCTCGGCTTACTCCTAAAGCATCAGCCAAAATTCGAGCGTATTTATCCGAGTTCAAACGTGCCTATGCCGGTGATGACGTCAATCTGATCATCGCTGTATCTACCCGGCTCTACGAAGAGATATTTTCGGTGGCCGGCCATGGCGTGGCGTGGGAAGTGGTACAGCGCCTCAATGGCCGCATCAGTCGTCTGCGGGTGATGACGATGAAATCATCCGATCGCCCGATGACCGGCTATCAGCGCATCGAAGCGATATGCAACGCGATCTGCGTTCTCAAAGATCCTGTCCAGGCTCAGCGCGCGGTGGCTGAACACATCAACGAAGCCGCGGGCATCGCCAAGAAGATTCTTGAGAAAGAGGATGGGACTAAATGAGTGCGTATTGGATTGCTCACGTAACGGTCTTAGACCCGGAGAAATGCTCGGGCTACACGGCCGTTGCACCAATAGCGTTCGAAAAATTCGGTGCCCTGTTCCTGGCGCGCGGAGGCAAGTTCCATCCATTAGAGGTAAGCGATTCGAGTGTCACGTCGTCATTCAGTTCAAGGATATGCAGTCAGCCTCGGACTGCTACCATTCGCCGGAGTACCAGCCCGCCAAACTAAAACGAGATGGCCAATGTGAGGCTCAGGTTGTGATCGTTGAGGGTCAATAATGACTACAGGAAGCACCAGTGCGGCCCACCCGTTATCTCGTTTGCGAATCTAATACTAGGGCGTGTTCGCGATAGCAGGTCAGGTCGACCAAAGAAGGTTTGGAGAAGGCCGGGCTTCGGGACCCAATAGATCATGGGGGCAGTCATCGCTCGAAGTCTCACTTTCGATGGATTACGACGACAGTTCTCACGCATGGCTCCCACTGGTCAACCTGCCGCTGGCTAGCTAGGCTAGCCCGGAAGGCGCAAGGGTCATGGGTGGTAGAGAGCAAATTTTGTCGAAGCCTAGGACGTGATATACACTATCTCCATGTATATCCTTGACTGGAGGTCGCGATGCAAGTCGCAAAATGGGGCAATAGCCTGGCTGTCCGTCTTCCGACCAGCGTCGTGGAGGCGCTCGAGCTGAGCGAAGGCGATGACATCGAGATCGTGGTCGATGGGCCGCGGAAGTTCGCCGTGCGCAAGAAGCCTGGCGTGGATGCATTGATCGCGAGGCTGAGGCAGTTCCGAGGCAAGCTGCCGGCCGACTTCAAGTTCGACCGGGACGAGGCGAACGCCCGTGGCTGATCGCAGTCCCGTCTTTTTAGACAGCAATGTCGTGCTGTACCTGCTGTCCGAGGATGCTCGCAAGGCCGACGGTGCCGAAGCGCTGCTCAGGCTCGCGCCCGTCATCAGCGTGCAGGTGCTCAATGAGGTCACGCACGTGTGCGTGCGGAAGTTGAGGATGGGTTGGGGTGAGATCGCGCAGTTCCTGGATCTGGTGCGCAGCTTCTGCAAGGTCGTCGCCCTGACCGAGGATGTGCATGATCGAGCGCGACACATCGCGCAGCGTTATCGGCTGTCGTTCTACGATGCCTGTATCGCGTCGGCTGCGATCGCGGCGGGCTGTACGACGCTCTACACCGAGGACCTGGGCCACGGACAGATCCTCGAAGAGAGTCTTGGGATCCGGAATCCGTTCCATTCCGGCACGGGCTGACATGCCGGCGTGCCGCAGGAGATGACCATGAACACAACAACTCGCTCTGGAACCGCAGAACGCCTCGGCCGCTGGCTCGGTTGCGGCTGGCGTGCTTATGCGCGTGGCGAACGGCAGGTGTCGGGCCGATTGGTCGCTTGGGGCCTGCCGGCAGGCGTTGCGGTAGCGCTGCACTGGGCAGCGAAGTTGGCGGTTCTTGGTGCGCTGCTCTACGCGGCATTCTGGCTGACACTGGCTATTGCTCTGGTCCTAGTGATCGCGGGCACAGCCAGTAGCCGATACCGTGACTCCGGCTTGGCTACCGGATCGGAAGAAGGGTTGCGCCATGGAGAAGCCGGCTTCGGTATCTATTCTTCGAGTGGTCACCGCCTCGATCCGCACGATCCAAACGATCCTTTCGACCAGTAGCAGGCGAACAGGCGGTCGCCGGCTCAGCGCGTGATCCTGTTGACCCCGGAAGACGTGCTGTCCTTAGCGTCCTTAGAGCCTGCGGCCAGATTCTGTGCGATGACACCGGCTTTGATTCCGACCCACCCTAGCGCAGCGACCCAAAACGTTGGTAGCACCAGGAACATCGCTGCCATGACATACATCATCAGCATGTCGCCGAACGCGTTGTTCAGCCCGATCAGTGGATCGAAGTTCGTGTGCGGGCGGTTGTACCCGAAGCCCCAGCCGTAGAGCGCGTCCAAGATCGTGCTGTCGATCCAACGCGCCAGTTGGAACCAGAAGTCCACGAAGAAGAGCGCGAACTGCACCACCGACACGGTTACCAGCATCTTGAGCTCGTACGTGCCGATGACCAGCACCAGCGGGATGCAGATCACCAGCGCCATCTTCAGGAGCGAGAGCACCATGGGCAGGGCCTGGCGGACGATGTCCATCGCCGGGAAGTAGCCCAGCGCACCGACCGCCATGCCGACGTCGCCTGCGGCGCGCGTGACGATGTTGGACAGCGTTTTGTCGATCTGGCCGCCGTAGTCGGAGTAGACCGCGCCCTGGTTGAGCTTCTGTTGCCTGGGCGCGGCGATGGCACGGATCACCGAGTCATCAACGTCGTTGCGGCTGAGGAAGCCCGCCCAGCCCGCCAGGCGATTCATCAGGGAGGGATCGACCTGGGCCAGCAGCCGGGCTCGCAACCCATTACTGCCATCGGACCACCACTGCCGGCAGTTGGGGTACCCGCCACCGCTGGGCACTTGAGCCAGACCGGCGTCGCGGGTGCTGTCGTACGGCCAGGCCTCGCGGGGCGTCTTCGAGCGGTAGCTGTCGTAGAAGCCCGCGGTACCGAAGAAGTAGTTCGAGCCGATCCAGGTGACGTCGTGCATCTGCGCTTCGTCCAGGTCGGGGCGCGCCATGAACAGCTTGGCGCGCGCGGGGCCGTAGCAGTCGTGCGTGAAGTCGGCGACTTCCTGGGCCAGCACCGGGTCGTCGATGCGCGTGGCGTTGATCTCCATCCTGATCTGCCGCAGGTCGGTGCCGCACGGGATCGCCGCGACCGATGCGCCGGTGATCGCCCGGGAGATCGTGTGGATAAAGGCCCACCACACCGGGACCTTGGCGCTCTGGTTGTTGAGCGTGCTGAACGACTGCGACCAGCCCGTGTCTGTGGGCTGCGGCACACTCACTTGGCACTGCGCCGAGCGCGAGGAGTCGTACTGGATCGTGTTGAAGTCGACGTCGATGAACGGAATGCCCGCGAACATGATGACCACGACGGCCACGAAGACCCGGTTTTCGATGCGCGCCGAGCTGAGCACGCCCTTGTTGCCTTCGTCGGCGCCTTCGGCGCGGGCCTTGAGCCATTCCTGGATGATGATCGCGATGAAGGGGATCGCGAAGCCGCCGCTGGCCACGAGGACCGCCCAGATGCCGTTGTGGACGCATCACCCCGTTGCCCTAAAGAGGAAACCTTTATCCAACCTGAGGAGTCAACCATGCCCGTCTGCCTTCGTCGGTGTACCGTCGACTACGTCACGCTGTCGCCACAAGCAAGCGAGCGGCGCGTGGTCGCGCTATCGGTGGAAATTAGGCTACAGCTGTTATCCAGGCACAAGCGCAAGAAGCGCTCGCGTCAGGTGTCATCGCCACGCCGTCAAATCGCCTGATTAATCGGAGAAACGGTGACAGTCTGCTCCAGCAGGTCCAAGGGGGGTCACCGCTGCCGGCGATTGACATGCTGGCGACGCCTGTTATCAACAAACCGAGTGCACCTAACGGCACTGCCGTTCATAAGACGGAGAACTAGGGCGGGCCAGCGCTGCAGCACCATAGCCTCGCGCTACAACCTGCCCGAAGCGGTGTATCCGGCGGCCCTGGAACCAGTAATGGGGGAATTGGTGCGCGGACCAAGCTAGATCTTTGGGGCAATGCCCCCTCCCCCCGCGGCGGGCTCCTGCACCAGAGCGATGACCATAAAGCTAGTGCCGTCGCCGCCCAACAAGCGGGTGACATCGTGATGCGCAGCGGTCGACGCCGCCGACTCTCGGGGATTTCAGGACAGTGAAGTGTCCACAGTACCCGCCAGACGGCTCGGCGGTACCCTGCCAGAACCGGCACCGGGACAGACCAATGGCGAGACGCTGTCCGGCGAGCACTTTATACAGTGGCTCAGGCAAGGCATACAGTTGCGTCGACTTATCTTCAACGATGTCAAGGCCCTGATGCACACCATTGCTGATAGTGGCTATTTGGTCAGCCCTGAGGTCTTCTTCCAACGCTATGCTCAAGAGCATCCGCAAGTGGCAGCACTAGCCAAACAGGACGAGGTCTCAGGTTGGCGGTGAGTACAGAAGCTTTTTAAAAAGTGCAGATCCATCGGAAGCAAGGCAGCGGAGATAAAGGCTAAAGGAATCTTGAAATCTGGTGGTGGCTCTATGACGTGCTAAACCGGCAAACTCAGCGGACTCCGGTCCAAAGGAATCTCAGTAGAGTTGCGACAGAATCGCACATCATCCGGAGCGCCACTTATTTGCGGCAATGACGCTTCCCATTTTTGGAAAAATAAAGAAAGGGTAGCCGACCATGCCAATTAAATGACGCAGATGCGCTGCACCGCATCCGCGCAACATGAGGATAATAATCTACTGCTTACCCATACATATTTTTTTGATTGAGGAGTTGAAATGCATTCCCCCAACCGCCTTCTAGCCAAAGATGATTTGAGTCGAATAATCGATCTAGCTACGCAAATTGCGCAGCACTGCACTGAGAAACAGGCAATCCATGCAGCGCTAGAAAACATTTTGCCCTTTCAGGGAATTATTGCATGCCGGGTTATGACATCGACCACATTACAAGGGTTGGAGCATGTCTACAATCTCGGATACCCAACCGAGTGGATTAAACTTTATAACAATTTTGGTTATCACCGAATTGACCCGGTCGTGACCACAAAAATTAGAGGACTGGTTAATTGGAGGCGGGCTTTCAAATCCCCAACCCCGGACCAAAAATATTTTATCGGGAAGGCGAAGGAATATGGACTCATCGACGGCTTCAGCGCACGGCATCACGATACAGAGGGCTTAAGAGTAACGTCATTTGCGGGCAAGGAGCTCTGCAAGCATCCCAGGCACGCGGCCGTCATAGAGCTAGTATCACCGTATCTCCAACTTGCAAGCGAGCGCGCAGATTTCGTTGATCAAAATCGTGTCGCTTTGTCCGATCGGGAGGTGGAGGTTTTGCACTGGGTTGCAGCTGGAAAAACCAACTGGGAGATAGCGCGCATACTGCTCATAAGCGAGCGTACGGTAAAGTTTCATCTTAGTAATGCAATGCTAAAGCTAAAGAGTAGTACCAGAAGTCAGGCCGTGGCAAAAGCCTTCAGTTGTGGAATATTAAGCCCTTGAATTGGGCGATCCAAAGACCTCAAATACATCCAACCGTCCCCAATACATCCGCGCCGCCAGACTTTTCACCCCGCAGGAAAGCGTCTTGGCATTCCCGAAGGGGATGCAAGGAAACCCCCTTTCGCGAAGCGAATAAATAAACGCGGGAGTTGACACAAAATCGGCTTCGTAAGCTGTTCGACTCAGGCACTCCACGTAAGCCGCGCAAATTAGTGCCTGCGACACCCGCCTCCCAAGGTCACTGCGTCGTAACCTCGAATCCACACAAAGTCGAGTCATTTCAGCGGGGGCCATTTGGCCTTTCGGGCAGCCCGAGAGGAAGGCGGAAAATTCACGCTCAAGCATGAAGCTGTCGGGTCTAAATAAGATCCGAATGGTTCCAACCACCGCCCCATCGAGATTGAAGGCGCCAATTAGTACGGCACTATTATCGTATTGGTCCTGCTCCAAGCCTGAAATGGCCCGCGGCACCCAATGCAATTCTTCGGCAAAGACCTGATGCCGAAGTCTAAATATCTGCTCCAAGTCTTCCATTGACGAAGCGAGGCGAATTCGGAAGATCCAAGACTCTTCCAACTGATTTAAGCCAATATCCATACGACCGCCTGTTCAAGAGTTGAGCAACGTTATTGAGGCGGCTTGAGAAAATGAGCCACTAACCCTAATTACGACAGAAGTTTAACCCAATATTCGCCTAAGTATGCCTGTCCAAATGGACAGTTGATCAACCTTAGCTGTTAAGTAAGATAGCACGGCGGAGCAAGTTCATTGCTATCGGAGGAACCGGACATGGCGGGGTCACCAAATCAATCCGTTACGCAGGGAGCGGAACATTACCAGTGCTGGGATGTTTCTGCAGGCTTTGATGTCACCTACCGAGTCATTTGGACCGAGGGCGTTTTGCGCACGAGTAATCCCCTTCTGTTGCAACTGGGAGCAATAGAAAATAACAGCCACACGGAAGACCGTGGTCGCCGCCTTGTTTTTGTAGAGAACGAAGTCTTCCGCTTTTATTCAGGTGACATCAACCGGTTCTTTTGCGCAGAAGGCTCAAGAATCGCAGTATTGAGCGTCACGGAAAAAACAAAAAATCTGCGCATGGTCGAACGCGCGGTCGAACATATGACTCAGTTCGGAATCAACCGGCGAAGTGAACCAGTGATCGCGATTGGCGGTGGGTGCTTGCTGGATGCTGTCGGTTTCGCCGCGAGTATATATCGGCGGCACGTTCCTTACGTGCGCGTGCCAACCACACTCTTGGGAATCGTTGATGCAGGTATAGGAGTCAAGACCGGTGTTAACTTTGGCCTTCACAAAAATCGCATCGGTAGCTATTGCGCGCCGGTGGCTGCCGTTCTCGACCCCACATTTTTGGGCACCTTACCAAAGCGCCACATCCGCAACGGCCTCGCCGAAGTGCTCAAGATGGCAATCGTCTCGGATATAACGCTATTTCAAATCCTAGAGTCTCACGCTTCGGACTTGGTCGAATCATGCGCCACGTCGTCACCGGTCTCACGGGAAATTATTCATCTCTCGATTCAGCGCATGCTAGACGAACTGGAACCCAACCTCTGGGAACATGATCTCTACCGCGTGGTGGATTTCGGCCATACCTTCAGCCCGGTGATCGAAATGCTCAAGTTAGAGACCTTGCTTCACGGTGAAGCAGTTGCTATTGATATGTGCATCTCGACCGTGATTGCAGCCAGACGTAATTTAATTGATGCTGCCGCCGCTGATCGCATCATCGCTCTGACCCAACGCATGGGTCTACCTATTATCAACTCAGATTGCACTGCCGCGAATTTGCAAACCGCGTTGGATGATGTTGTCAGGCACCGGGACGGACTCCAGCGTATTGCGGTACCTACCGCGATCGGAGATGCAACTTTTCTGAATGACGTGAGCCTGCAGGAAGTCGTAGGGGCCTGCGAGCATCTCCTACGAAGGAGCCTAAGATGACCATCCTCCTAACCTACGATTTAGGAGGAACCTCATTACGGTGCGGCCTCTACAATACTGGCGAGCGTCAATTATTGCTTCGACAGGTTTGTCCCACACCGAATTACCGACGCAGTGGCACTCGGCAGACCGTACTACTTGACGAGGTGATCAATGCGATGCGGCATGCCGCCCTCGCGCTCATCGGGCTGAGCGGTTGTCGGCCACAAGCGGTTGTAGCAGGGGTGCCAGGTCCCGTAAACGCAGAGGGCTTACTCCTGGCGGCGCCCACCATCCTAGGCGAGCAATTGATGGAACCTTTTCCTTTCAAAGCGCGGCTAAGCGCTGCCGTGGGCCTCCCCACAACAGTCATGAATGACATTACTGCAGCGGGCTATCGATACGCATGCGATGGCGGTGAAGATTTCTGCCTGGTATCCATTGGGTCGGGAATTGGCTCGAAGCTCTTTCTCAATAGCATTCCTGTTCTCGGCGTCAGCTTCGATGCGGGCGAGCTAGGGCATGTGAAGTGGGGTTCCATTTCAGATGCACCGACGTGTGACTGCGGTGAGATTGGGCACATAGGGGCATATTCGTCCGGGCGGGGTGTCGCGAAGCTAGTTCAGGCACAGGCTGACAAGGACCCACTGGGTTTCGCCGCGTCACAATTGGCCGGTACGTCAATCCACACTACAGATATCGCAGAGGCTTTCGTCAAGGGAGATCCCTGGACAACCAATTGCGTCGAAACATCCCTCATACCGCTGGCTGCCGGGCTGGCTGCGACACGATCCATGGTCGGAGTGGAACGCTATATCGTGATCGGCGGCTTCGCGTTGGCAGTCGGCAAACCCTACATATCCCTTTTGGCCAGAAGATGCAACGAGCATTACAACTGGGCAGGCTGGAATACTGCATTTCAGATGGGTCACTTCGACGACGACAACGGATTGCTAGGCGCTGGGCGGTACGGCGAAAACAGGAGAAAAGCATGACGTTGGTCGTGTCGCGGTACAACTACGCAGAACAGTTCGGTCCATCATTTGATCGGCTTGTGGAGCACATAGGTGCGCAAATCCTTGAGGGACGATACATCCTGACGGAAGAGGTTCAGCACTTCGAGTCTGCGTTTGCTTGCTACTTGGACACGGGCCACACCATCGGTCTTAACAGCGGCACAGATGCGCTCATCATCGCCATGATGGCCTTAGGCATCCGTCCAGGCGATGAGGTTATCACACAGGCAAACACCTTCTATGCGACCGTGGCAGCTATCTGCTTTCTTGGTGCCACACCAGTACTCGTCGACGCGAACCCTCGTACATTCCTGATGGATGTCGACCAAGTCGAGCATGCAATCACCCCCAGAACACGTGCTATTTTGCCCGCGCATCTGTTCGGTGCATGCACTCCAATGGACGCATTGCTGCGTTTGTGCCGAATACACAGTCTCAACCTCGTGGAAGACGCTGCTCAGTGCCATGGAGCCAGATTTCTGGGAAAAAGGGCCGGAACGTTCGGAGAAGTTGGCTGCTTTAGCTTCCATCCAAGCAAGAATCTAGCTGCCGCTGGGGACGCGGGGGCATGCGTCACGGACAGTGCGGTCCTTGCCGACAAGATGCGTGTAATCAGAGGCCTTGGGCAGCGCAAACAAAACGAGCATGTTGCTTTGGGACTCAATAGTAAGCTGGACTCTATCCAGGCCGCGATCTTGGCCTGGAAGCTCCCTTTACTCGATGCATGGAACGAGAGCCGGCGGCAGATCGCTGCGAGCTACAGAGACCAACTCACCGGAACGCCCTTAGCTTTTCAGGAAACGCCCTCCGGATCGACGAATGTCTATCATCTTTTCCAGATCAAGACCGATGCGCGAGATGATCTACTCGGCTACTTAACTCGGGCAGGGATAGATGCAGTGGTTCGCTACCCTCAACCGATCCACCTACAACCAGCCTTCAATGCGCAAAGGTGGAACCAAGGGCAGTTTCCCGTGGCCGAAAACTTAGCCGCGACGACGTTATGTCTGCCAATGCGTCCCGATATGAGCGAAGCAGAGATCAACACAGTGTGCAGCGTTGTCCGGTCCTTTTATGGAGCGGGGACATGAGCACACTTGTGGTTGTCGGCGGCAGCAGCCCATTCACTGTCGAGTTGCTACATCAACTTGCTTTAACGGAGCTGCGCGAGCAGTCCTTTGAACTGAGGCTGCAAGGCAGGGACAACGGTGCACTTGAACTGATTAAGCGGTTCGCGGCAGCAACGCTCCCAACCTGGCGCATTTTGGCGACGCCAGATCTGGATAAAGCACTGGAAGGCGCCGACATCGTGGTTCATCAAGCACGCTATGGTGGACTTAAAGGCCGATTCCAAGACGAGCGGCTGGCTGCAAGACTGAATACGCTAGTCGATGAGACGCTTGGCCCGGGTGGACTCCAGGCGGCCTTGAGGATCGCCCAAGGTGTGCAGTCATTTTCTTCAACTGCCCTGCGTCGATGCCCGGATGCTTGGATCCTTAACCTGGTTAATCCGTTGGGCATATCCACATCGCTGATCGCCGGGACCGGTTTACGGCTTTGTCTCGGACTGTGCGAACTGCCCACGATAACCCACAAGCATGTCGCCGATCTTCTTGGCATCAACGCATGTGAACTATCGTGGGATTATGTCGGACTAAACCACCGCGGCTTTCTCTATAACATGAAAGTTGGGGGTGTGAATGTACTTCCCCGCCTCTCGCAAATTCTTTTAGACCGAGGAGCCCAATACGGTGTCTGGGGCATAGGGGCTGAACTCATCTCGCAACTGGATGCAGTTCCGTTGAAATATTTCAGTATGTTGAGCGGCCAGCCTATCCATGCACCAGGTCGAGCACATACATTGAAGCAGATTCGTGAGCGGGCATTCCAAGAGTTACACCATAAGCCAGCTGTTTATCCGCCGTCCATACGCACCCGGAGCATGCCATGGTATGAACACGCCGTCGTACCAGCCATTGCGGCTTTACTGGGACACGCTCCGCCCCTCATTAGCACAGCAAACATAGGTATTTCCAAGGAGATTGCGGAGGAGAAATTGGTCAGACTGGGCCAGGGCAACCTGACGATCAAGTCCATCGGCCACCCATCGCCGCTCGTCGCCGCGTGGATGGATCGTTTCCGTCGACACGAGGCGTCGGTGTTGGCGGCTACACGATGCCGCACACGGGATGCAGTGATCACTGCACTGGAATTAGACCCACTATTGAGTTCCGACCAAGTACAACTCGCGGCCAACTTGCTTAATTTTTGAAATAACTATGATGAAACCAGCCATTGCCATCGTAGGTTGCGGCCGTATGGGTCTCATCCGAGCGCAGGCTTTAAAGTGCATCGGTCATCCTGTCCGGTATGCATGTGACGTAGACAGTGACCGAGCAACCCAAGTCGCTAGCATTCACAACAGCGGGATAGTCTCTTCACCCGCTGAAATGAATTGGTCGGCATTGGACGCGGTGTTCGTATGCACCCCGCCCTGTGACAGGGCGGCGATGGAAATCGCCGCTCGACTGGATAAGCACATTTTCGTTGAGAAACCTATCCACCTTTCAGCACGGCACAGCATGTCGATGCTAGGAAGGGCGCTCCAGAGCGACCGGGTTTTCGCAGTGGGCTATATGAATCGCTATCGCAGATCAATCGAGGAAGTAAGGGCGAACATAGAAGACATACCGATTCTCGGCTTCGAAGCCCACTGGATCTGCAAACCCTATAGTGTGCCCTGGTGGACTGACCCTACCCAATCGGGCGGCCCGCTCAATGAGCAAGCCACGCACATGATCGACCTGATCCGATACCTGCTTGGTGAAGTATATCAGGTGACAGTCATACCGGGAATGGGTGATTCAGGAACGGTCTCCATCACTTTGCATATGCAATCCGGCTGTATCGGTACATTTGTTTACTGTTGTTCAGCGGCGGAAAAAGATATCGGTCTGCGCTTGTTCACACCCCATGCCCCCATTGCTCTTATGGGCTGGGACTTCCGCCTATCTGATGCACCTTGGCAAATTACCTCTACTCAAGACCAAACCGCCGAGGATATTTTTTTTCGCGAAACTCAGATCTTTATCGACGCAATTATGTCAGGTCATGCGAAGAGTATTTTGTCTCCATTCCCCGACGCTTTCCACACCCAAGTGGTAGTTGATTGCATACGGGAATCGTTGCGACTTGGCACACGCGTGACCGTCGAAGCTTACAGTGAAGGCCTGGTGGCAATTTGAATCTCATCGGCGAAGGATAAGCCATTCCCACTGCGTAGGAAAATAGTTGCATATGTGGAAATTGTAAAACCGCAGCAACTCGAATCAAGCCGCTAATTAATCACACCCATAGCAAACCATCTCTTGCTGCTTTGGCGACACCAACACCTACCAAGTGCGCCATGACAGCAATCCAGTCATAGTGAGTCTTGTCGATTCACTAGCCACAGCACTGGTGATGCCTAAGAGGCAGGAAATTTTTTATGCCCCCCCATCAGCTGCTAACCATCATATGGAGCTACAGATGAACAAAGTCAAGGTTGTCTTCTTCGACGTAGGCAACACCCTGATGAATTTCAACTATGGCACTGTCGCAAAGCTCTCTGGCATGAACCAAGCAAGATTGGTCGAAGATGGGCCAGGATGCTGGAAAAAAATCGCCAGCCAATTGGCCCGGGCTTACTGCAGTGGCAGGCCACACGACGCTTTTCGTATGTTGATACACAACTTAGTGAACGCAGCATGCGGGGCTGAAGGCGTTGAGGCAGTGATTAACGGCAGTGATACATTCTCTTTATGGAATATAATAAACAGCGAAGCGCTGCAAGCGGTAAGGGAACTGCGCGACCAAGGTATCCGCACCGGTGTGATTTCAAATGCGGACGGAACGGCCCAAACCCTTCTCGAGCGCCATGGCTGGACGGGACTGTTCGAGGTAGTTATAGACTCGGCGTTAGTTGGAGTGCAGAAGCCTGATCCGCGCATTTTCGATACCGCGCTCGCGCGGCTCGGAATAAAGGCTAACGAAGCTCTTTATGTCGGAGATTTGCCCGCAGTGGATATACAAGGCGCTAACGACGCCGGCCTTCGCGCCGTACTCTACGACCCGTACGATTTGTACCAAGCGGACTTAGAGCATTTGGTCGCTATCCATGGTCCTTTCCACCGCCTGACCGATATACGCCAAATTTCACCGCTGGTTCGACTCCTTAATGGCTGAGCTATGAATACGCTCCCCGGCTTAAACTTTCTACTGTCATTTGCTAAAGCTTGGTATACGTCAAATACAGCCCACGCGGGTTGTAACGAAGTTCTCATGTCTCGCGCTCTTTTCAACCGTAGACACCTCGGCCTAAACTACATCGACCTCGTCGCGCTGGGGCCTGAAACCAGTATTGGCTTGCACCGACACGGGCCCTACGACACCGAAATTTATGTGATTATTGAGGGGCTGGGAAAATTGACACTTGAGGAAAACACCTTTGCAGTCACTGCGGGAGACGTAGTTGTCAATCCTCCCAACGGTGTACACGGGTTGATCAACACAGGAAGCTCCTTACTAAAAATAGTTGTTGTTGCTGTGCTATTAGAGCACGGCGAAGCATCACAAATTCAAACTGGCGGAGGTTGCGAATATCAAGGCCTGCCAAACAACACCTCTAATGGTTAAGCACACAAGTGTTGCTTGGCACTACGATCGAGGTTCAATACTCTTCGTCCGACTCAACCCATTCAAGAATTTAACGTCATGTCAACTCACGTGTCCTGTAAATTATTCCACGCCGGCAAGAGGTATTGCCGAGCGCCTATGCTACCCGACAGGTGTCGTTTCAAGTTGGCAGATGGCGCGTTAGCTGAGATTTATCGGGATTTGTATCGAGAAGTCGCTGGGGAGTGGGGTTGGGGCCGCGCGATCTCTTGGGAAACTGCTCAGTGGAGTAGTCACCTATCGGAGATCGATGTTGAGGGGCAAATTCTGTTCGTGGGCGCAGACGCCGCCGGATGGTTTGAACTACGGCACGATGAGCAACTAAGCAGCATCGAGATTTATTATTTGGCACTTCGCCGACAGTTTATCGGACGCGGTTTGGGACGCTCCCTGCTCAGGCACGCAATCGGCTGCTCCTATCGACGCGATCCACAACGAGTTTGGTTAAAAACGAGCTCAGACGATCATCGGTTGGCGTTTCCGCTGTATTTGAGCGAAAGTTTCCATTTAATCAATATGATTTCCATACCAGAGATTTGCCCCCCATGCCCAGCCACTTAAAAAGCAGAAGTCGATCTTCATGTAATTTCGGTGCGTTTACGAGTTCCTCCCAGTTTCACACCTGATCCAAGATCACGCACCTTAAATTCCAGTGCCAGACGCGGGCAACTCAGTGCGCCGTTCAGCCAAAGCATTGGTGCCATGGTGACTATATCTGCGCACAGCACACAAAATACTTTGGATTGGTGTGGTCCCAAATTTTGGGACGAGGCCTTAGACCGTGTTATGAACTTGCGAGCAGGCTGGCGGCGTTTCCCAGCATCAGCACGCTGAACACTACGAAGTGAAGCCCCGCCAGTGTTTCAGGCAAACGTTCGTAGTCCCGGGTCAGGCGCCTGAAGCGGTTGAGCCAACCGAAACTACGCTCAACCACCCAGCGGCGCGGTAGCAGCACAAAACCTTTCCTCGCTTCTGGCAGATTCACCACATGCAGCTCGATACCTTCCTCAAGGGCAGCGGAAGCAGGATCCTTACCCGTATACCCCTGATCGACAAAGGCCAACGTCACGGTCTGGCCCGTAACGTGCTGGATTTCCTTCGCCACAGCGCCCACCTGGGCACGCTCCTGCTCATTTGCCGGCGTCACCTGCACGGCCAACAGGTGACCGAGCGTGTCCACGGCCATGTGAACCTTGCTCCCCTTCTTCCGCTTGTAGCCATCGTAGCCGGCGCGCGGGCCGCTTTCGCACGTCGACTGCAACGTGCGCCCATCCAGGATGACCGCACTGGGTTGACCCTACTGTCCCTGAGCGGCACGCAACACCGAGCGCAGATCATTGACCATCGCTTCGAAACAGCCGGCCTGCAGCCAGCGCTGCGTTTGCTGATACACCGCTTCCCATGGCGGAAATTCGTGCGGCATCAATCGCCAAGGGGCACCCGCTCGCGCCATCCAACGCAGGGCATTGAACATCAATCGCAAATCGTACTTGCGCTGTCGTGCTTCAGGATCCATCAGGGTCAGATACGGTGCAGCAAACGCCCATTCCTCATCGGTCACATCTGTCGGGTAAGGACGGCGCGCTGTCATCCCACTACGGTAGCGCGACTACGCCAAAGTTCATGACACGCTCTAGCGCTGCAAAACGCTCCAAGGCCCCCAGCATTGTTATGGAACAACCCATCCACCCCGTCGCAATGTAAAAAAGCGCTCTTCAATGGACATTGATCAATAAAATAAATTAGGCGCCTTCTTTCGCCAAGCTTCGTAACTCTGAGGGCGTAACACCCATCGCCTGTTTGAATCGTCTCGCAAACGCACTATGATCCGCGTAGCCGCATTCGAGGGCGATCTCTGTGATGGATAGGCGGCTGGCCCTGAGTAGGCGGCACGCATGATCCATTCGAACCCTCAGAATCATTTGCCTTGGGGTCAGTCCGAAGACTTTTTTGCAGAAGCGCTCCAGTTGAGTTACCGAGCTACCTGAGATGCATGTCAATTCCCTCATTGTTATGGTTCGGTAGAATTCCCGGCGTATGTGTTGGTCCACTTCCGCCAAGCGAGCATATACCGGATGCATGTCACTTGATTCAAGTAGATCTTTGGAAATGCCCGCCAGCCCAATGACGGTTCCGGTGCTGCTATGTATCGGGCGTTTGTGCGTCAGACACCAAGCGGGGCGCCGCTCCGAGTTGAGATGCAGTTCAAGTTGATTCTCTAGTGTTACTCCTTGCCGCAGGACCAGCCAGTCTTGCTCCTTGTAGATAGAACCGAATGTGTCGGGAAATATTTCTTCGCTGCTTTTTTGCAACACTTGTGCAAGGCTGTTAAATCCACATCTTTGCACCAAGGTTTGATTGGCAAAGACATAGCGAGCCTGGTCATCCTTGAAAAAGATCGTGGCACTGGAAACGGTGTCCAGTATCGCCATTAGCGGAAATATTTTAGAAAGCAACTGCTCCATCGACCCCGTAGCGACACGGCCGCACTCACTTGACAGCGGCCTCAAATCGGTAAGAACCATGGGTCGTTGCTCCCAGAAAATTCATGCTTTCAATAATCCTACATTTTTATAAATCCCTCTCAATACGGTAATTCCTTAGGATAAATGCGGAAATACGCGCGGTGATCCCTGGCAGCTGCGGCGTGTCCGGCGCAATCCGGTCGCAGATGCCGATATCGCCAAATTCAAGACGAAATCCATCAAGACAGCTTGCAGCGGAAAGTGCACTATCAATACGCGGTCAGAAAGGAATGGCATGCGATTAGAGCACGCCTAAAGCTAGTCCGCCGAAGGAAATTTCCAACCAGGGAGGTGAGGGGCCATGGAATTTGAAGAAAGATTCAAGAAGGACTTGTCGACCGTCGATCTCACCCTCATCGGCTTGGGTGGCATTTTTGGTTCGGGCTGGCTCTTCGCGGCAAGTCACGTGGCGACAATCGCAGGGCCCGCAGGCATGCTTTCGTGGATGCTAGGCGGTCTCGCCGTTTTGCTGTTAGGTATCGTTTACTGTGAACTGGGTGCAGCATTGCCACGCGCCGGCGGTGTTGTGCGTTACCCTACGTATTCCCATGGACCATTGCTGGGCCATCTAATGGGATCAGTTACGTTGATTGCCTTTTCAAGCCTTATCGCAATTGAAGTCATCGCGTCGCGACAATATGCCGCAGCATGGTTTCCCGGCATGACCCAGCCCGGCTCCAATGATCCAACGTTGCTGGGTTGGCTTTTCCAACTCGCCTTGCTCTTCCTGTTCTTCATACTGAACTACAAGAGCGTTAAGGCATTTGCTAAAGCCAACAATATCATCAGTATCTTTAAATTCATCGTGCCGATATTAGTGATAGGCGTTCTTATGCTTTTTTTTCGGCCCGAGAACCTGTTAGCCCACGGCTTCGCGCCCTTTGGCATAGAGGGCATTGCCATGGCAGTTTCTGCGGGAGGCGTTATCTTCGCCTACCTGGGCCTCACGCCGATCATCTCGGTAGCAAGTGAGGTGCAGAATCCGCAAAGGACCATACCCTTCGCATTGCTGCTTTCGGTATTCCTTTCCACTGGCATTTACGTACTCTTGCAACTAGCCTTTCTTGGAGGGGTGCCAAGTAGTTTCCTGTGGGATGGATGGGCCGGTATCTCAAAGGAAATGACTTTACCTTATCGAGATATCGCGATAGCACTTGGTGTGGGCTGGCTGGCCTACTTGGTGGTCGCCGACGCCATCATCTCCCCTAGCGGTTGCGGCAATATCTATATGAATGCCACGCCGCGTGTGATCTACGGTTGGGCGCAGACCGGCACCTTCTTCAAGGTTTTCAAGGAAGTAGACGAAAAATCAGGGGTGCCTCGTCCCGCACTGTGGTTAACCTTCGGTCTTTCGATCTTCTGGACCTTGCCATTTCCTTCATGGGAAGCATTGATCAACGTCGTCTCGGCGGCGCTAATGCTGAGTTATGCCGTCGCACCCATCAGCGTAGCAGCGCTGCGCCGTAGTGCGCCCGGTATGACACGGCCATTTCGGGTCAGTGCGTTCACCCTTCTAGGACCGATGTCCTTTGTCACCGCCTCTTTAATTGTTTTCTGGTCAGGCTGGAAGACGGTCTCTTGGTTGCTCGGCCTGCAGATTCTCATGTTCCTGGCCTATGTTGTGAGCGGAAGCATCGTACCCACTGTACGGGTGAGCTTGGCTCAGCAGGTGCGCTCCTCTGCGTGGCTCATAGGGCTTTATGTCACTCTCATCGGCCTTTCTAGTATTGGCACATATGGGGGAAGTTCCCTGCTAGCGCACCCGTTTGATTCGTTGGCTGTCGCCGGGGCCGCGATTGTCATCTTCTATTGGGGCGCCCTAACGGGTCTACCGACACATCTCATGGACCCAGAGTTGGCCGGAGCGCGAGAGGGAAAAGATATACGAGACGAGCGTATGACTAGTCAAGCAGAGGCAGCTCGTTGAATGTTCATCAATCGAGCCTTACGCGCACCGGAGGGGCGGTATGCAACAAATTGACGTCATAGATTCGCACACGGCCGGCGAGCCAACGCGGCTGGTAATGTCCGGTTTTCCATCGTTGCCAGGTACAACGATGACAGAGAAACTGGATGCACTGCGCATGCAGCATGATCGCTGGCGGTGCGCGTGTCTATTGGAACCTCGCGGCCACGACGTTTTGGTTGGGGCGCTGTATTGCGAGCCAGTGACCCCGACCGCTGCCTGTGGAGTGATTTTCTTTAATAACGTCGGCTACCTTGGCATGTGCGGCCATGGCATGATTGGACTGATCACTTCGTTGCAGCACCTCGGAATGATTCGCCCCGGCGAGCACAGCATCGATACACCTGTTGGGGCGGTGCATGCGGTCCTGCATGACGACGGGACAGTTACTGTGCGAAATGTACGTTCTTACCGCTATCGCAAGCAGATAGCTGTGAATGTCCCGGGCTACCGTTGCGTGGTGGGAGACATTGCTTGGGGCGGGAATTGGTTCTTTCTAATTTCAGACCATGGTCAGCGCCTTGATTTGAACAACGTTGAGCGACTCACAGATTTTGGCTGGTCCACGCTCAAGGCTCTGCACGACCAAGGCATCCGTGGTGCGCATGGTGCCGTGATCGACCACGTCGAATTATTCGCTGACGACGAGTTGGCGGACAGCCGAAATTTCGTCATGTGCCCCGGTAAATCTTACGATCGCTCCCCGTGTGGTACAGGCACCAGCGCCAAGATGGCCTGCCTTGCCGCAGATGGGATGCTGTCCCCTGGACATCCCTGGGTTCAGGCGGGCATAGCAGGTTGCTGCTTCGAAGGGCGCTACCAATGGGAGGGAGACCAAATACGTCCTCTAATCACAGGCCGTGCCTACATCACGTCTGAAACGAGCTTGCTGATCGACGATCGAGACCCTTTTGCCTGGGGCATCTGCGTTGCGCCCGCATTGCCATAAAGGCCAACAAAAGGCCAGTTGGTTTGGTCGTCCCGTCTAATTTGATCCGTTCAACTTGCCGCTACGAGCAGTCTTCATGGCCACCGCCCCCCACACAGCTTGCATTCCAGCTCTGATGAAACCTTGCACTGCCAAGCGTAGTTCCGACTACGCCTCCCTAGTAGCAAAGGGACGTAAGTTAACCGATGTCAGCATGACCTCAGTACTCTATCGTGATTCGTTGGGCGACTGGCCACTGTTGGCCCATAGTCAGCCTCAGGAAAGTGTGGCGCGGCCGGCCGCAGCAGGTGTTCCCCTCATCGTTGGGCCCGGCGCGATCCATGTCCGCGAAACCGTCTCGCATGCCGCGCACACCGTTGAAATTGGCGTGCGCGCCCAACTGCCCCGCTGTTCATCCGACGAGTTTTGTCGCGCAGCACATTTGCCGCAGTCCAGTCAGCGCGTTTCGCGGCCATTCTTAGGTCAGGAGCCGGACTGCCGTCCGTCGCTTACAACAATTCTTCCTGCGTCTTCTATCACCCGGGCTGTTTTTCTTAGACTGCGCCGCGAGTTTCCTAACCTGACGGTCTTAAAGCAGTCAGGTAGCAGGAAATATCTACGATATGCCGCCGAGCCTCCCGCCCTTCGAGACCACAATGTTTCGCTATGTTGCCTCCATGGTTCCGCCAGTCAGTGAATCGATATGTCGATGATCTCTTCAAGTAGCCTTCGTCCGCTCGCGGATGTAGTCATCGTCGGGGCGGGTATTATCGGTGTGACGTGCGCCTATACCTTGGCGCGCGCGGGGCTGAGGGTGGTTTTGGTTGACCGACAAGCGCCGGGGCTGGGGGCATCGTTCGGCAATGCCGGCCATTTAGCGACCGAACAGGTTTTTCCTATCGCTAATCTGTCGCTTCTCAAGAACCTGCCCGGGATGCTTTGGGACCCACTGAGCCCTTTGCGCTTGGACTGGCGCTACCTGCCGAATTGCATGCCTTGGCTCGTGCGACTGCTGATGAATTTGCAACCAGCACCGTTGCAGCGGACCGTTGCCGGTCTGCGGGCCCTGAACGAGCGCAGTTTGGAGGCCTGGCTGCGGTTACTCGCCCAAATCGGTCGTACGGACCTCCTGCGCCAAGGAGGCTCGTTGCTGGTGTACGAGCGTTCGGAGTCCATGGTGGAGACTGCCGCCTTGATGGCGCGTATGCGCCATCAAGGTGTGCCAGTGACCTCTCTCCAGGGTTGGGAAGTGCGTGAGATGGCTCCGCAGTTGAGTGGCCGCGTCCTCGGTGGGCTTTTCTTCCCGCGCACAGGGCATTTCATCGACCCGTTCGGCGTTCTACACGAACTGCTAGCGGCGTCGGTGACCTTCGGCGCTACTGTCATTGAGTTGCCCGTGCTCGGTGGGGAACTGCAAGAAGGTGGCGTATCACTGCACACGACACAGGGAGTCATACGCGCTCGCAAAGTGCTGATCGCCTGCGGTGCCCACTCAAAGAGATTGACAACGCTGTTAACGGGTAGAAAAGTTCCCCTGGAAACCGAGCGGGGATACCATTTGATGTTGCCCTTCGAGCGCGGAAGGTTACCGATCTCTGTCACCTCCCTGGAGCGCAAATTCATCATGACGCCGATGGCTCAAGGCCTAAGACTGGCCGGGACTGTAGAGTTTGCAGGGCTTGAGCGCCCGGCCATGATGGCACGCGCGTGGCAACTCCAGCAATTGAGCTTAGGCTTATTTCGCACGCCACTCGACACTGCAAATGCGACGCCTTGGATGGGCCTTCGTCCCTCGTTGCCGGACTCTCTTCCCGTGATCGACCAGTTATGTGACGGACGTGTTTTGCTCGCGTTTGGCCACCACCATCTTGGGATGACTCAAGCCGCAGTGACTGCCGAGATTGTTGCGCAGCTTGCTGGCGTCGCCGTCGGGGCCTCCGAGGGTGCCAATCTGTCCTTGGATGTATATCGCATAGACCGATTCGGATGATCAAGCAGCCGAGCTTCGAACCGAGGAGGAGAGCGGCGCCGAAGGCGCATGGCAGTTGGCAGTCACGGCTTTGCGAGTCATGCAGGGCGCTGCTCGACGACCCGCGAAAGGATCGCTGTGTCTTTCACGTCAAGTGCCCACTGTTTTGCTGTCGGTGCGGCGTACGACGATAGTCGCCGAATGGCATCGACCCCGCCGCAGCATGTTCCACCCTTGGTCGAGGTGCTGGACATTGAGAAGAATGCCGTGCGTTCTGCTGAGTAGGCAATGATAGTAATCTCGTATTACAACCGGTCCCCAACCAGAAAGCGCGTTGATTCACCCGTCTTCGCAACCACTGAGTAAACCGAGTTGTTGCCAACAATGCTCGTTGGTGTTGGCACCCGTGCCGGCAACCGTTTGCCCCCACAGGCGACCCTGCGATCAACACGGATGCCGTCGGGGCTGGCGAAAGTACCCCCTTGATGTTGCCATTGGGATTTTCGGCTGTAATCGGTGGGTCGCTCGCAAGCAAAAATAGGCACCACGTGAATGTGGTCGCGAGAGGTGAATCGCTGCAGTCGTTCTAGTGCGCGATGTGGCCGTGTGCGTTATTCACGCGCGGGTTGGCGGATCGGTGCGCTAGAGACCGGCCATTGTTGCTCAACGAGCAGTAGATCGTCTCGTCGGCCCCACAATGATCCACTCCGGCCGACCCCATCGGCGTCGCGCCCGCTACCCGCCGGGCGGCCTTGGTGTTGATGAGCACATCCGCCTGATTGTGTTGAAGTCGACTAGGGTGCGGTCGATCACAGCGGCCTATGCACACGCTGGCTGCGCCAAGGATGCGCTGACGCGTGGTGAGAGAAGGTCGGTGCGAGTCTGGCGGGTCATGACACACTCCTCGATAACCTGTTCAACTCCCCCCATCCCGCAGCCTTGTATGATGACACCCAGCCTGACATCGGTAGTTCAGTACGCCTTCCCAATAGCAACCGCTAGTTGCATTAACCATGGTGGCCCGACGAAGTCATGCTAGACCTGCCGCAAGGCAGTCGGGCACCTGCCTTTCGGTGTTTTTGAGCATATCTACGTGCGGTTAGCTCACTGAAAAATTTCGTATTGCTGCCAATGTTCGGCGCTGCGTGCCAGAGGCATCAAAATTCTCTGGTGAAAGCCAGCTCTTGAGGGCTGCCTGCACTGCTGGCCAATCGGTGTCGATGATCGAAAACCATGCCGTGTCGCGATTGCGGCCCTTGTAAACCATGGCCTGTCGGAACACCCCTTCGAACTGGAACCCTAACCGATGTGCTGTACAGCGCGAAGGCGCGTTCAAGCAGTCGCACTTCCATTCGTAGCGACGATAACCCAAGTAGTCGAACACATATTCCATCAAAAGGTACTGGGCCTCGGTTGACAACCGAGTGCGTTGCCCACGCGATGAGAAGGCAACGTGGCCGACCTCAATGACGCCATTCTCGGGATCCGCCCGCATCAGTGCCAGAGTTCCGCAGGCGCGACCACACGCCACCTCGACGACGGCGAAATGGAGTGGATCATCGCTTGCCGACGACTCGATAACGTGGCGCTGATAAGCAGTTGCATCTTTGAAAGGACCGGCGAGCATGTAGGTCCAGATGCGACCTCCGGTGTCCTCACTATACGCAGCGTACAGATCGCGGTGATGCCGAGTTGGGTCCAGCGGCTCCACTCGACAATAGTTGCCCCTCAATGTGACGCGCTCTGGCCTAGGGCGCGAGGCCCAGCCGTGAACGGTACTTCCGATTGGTTGGGCCTGAGCAATTGAGGCAGCGTCCACAGTAGTTTCCTCGACAGGTAGTCCAAAGCCCACAATACATTGCTGTTGCCATTCTAAAGAACTACCAATCTTGGTACCCCGCACGCCAGACAAATGCACGAGCGCTGACAGTACAGCCCCCGTCTTTGCAAAACCCAGTGCTACCACCGCCCTCCTCGCATGGAAACATGTCGGCCGTTGGTACGCGTCCAGCTCGCAGTTGACACGTGCCGTGAGTCCTGGGGCTCGGGCCGAGTTCATGGCGCCAGCCTCAACGACGCCCATGTCGTAGGCGTCGTTCTTAGTTGGGGCTTAGCGCCGCCGGTCATAGGACGCAGTCATCATTCCCACGGATGCTTTGGGTCGCGCTCCATCGACAGAAGGCACGGTTCTCAGCTCATTAAGGCGTCAGATTGGCAGGCGTCGGGGCACCTGCTACCACAGCCGCCGCGGTCTGCACCAGATATCGTAGACCGGCGAAACCGTTCGCGGTATTGAAGCGGCGCAACCACCTCTTGCATACATAGAGCGCACCTACCCGGTCGGTCTCGGCTTCCAGCAGGTTGGTAAAATCGTCCGGGCTGTGTTCGGAGCTACATTGGGACATGCCTCGATGACTGGCCGCCCCAAGGCATCCGCGGGCCGGCATACCGAAGGCCGCCAAATCCAACACGGTACAGGCTAGCTAGTCGGGCTTGACACCGGCAGACTTCACAACATGTGACCAGCGTTTGATCTCGGATTCGACCTTCTCAGTCGCCTGTTCGGGTGTGTCCGTGACCGGGGTGAGTCCCAGTTCGGCGAAGCGGTGTCTGCCATTAGGGGTGTTCACCGCGGCAGCAATCGTTTGGTTCAGTGTCTTGACGACCGATTGCGGAGTGCCTGCAGGTGCAGCAAAACCAACCCAGAAATTCATGTGGAAACCTGGCAGGTTGGCGTCTTTCGCTGAGGGCACATCCGGCAGTAGTGGTGATCGCGATTCACTGGCTACTACAAGTGCGCGCAGTTTGCCGGATCGTATGTGCGGTAACACGGTCGACAGCGAAGTGACCAAGGCCTGCACCTGGCCTGCCATAAGGTCGGTCAGCACCTGCCCGGCACCCTTGTACGGCACATGTACCAACTCGATCCCTGCAGCGCTGTTGAAGAGCTCCGCCCCCAGATGCGTGTTTGTGCCATTGCCACCCGATCCGTAGTACATCGCGCCAGGCTTGGCCTTCGCCAGAGCGATGAATTCCTGCACCGTCTTCACAGGCAAATGGGGGGTGACAACCAATACATTCGGAGCAGCTGCGACGGTAATAATGTGGGCAAAGTCCTTGTATCCGTCGAACGGCAATTCCGGCAAAAGCCCTGGCGCGATAGTGAAGGACATCTCCGTAGTCAAAAGCGTGTAGCCATCAGGCATGGCCCGCGCGACGGCGTTCCAGCCGATCAGGCCGCCGGCGCCCACCCGGTTCTCCACTACCAACGGATGACCCAGGCCATCTGCGATTTGGCTCGCGACCAACCGGGCTACGATGTCCGTGGTGCCACCGACTGCGTAGGGCACAACAATGGTGATAGACCTTTGCGGGAAGCCTTGGCCACTAGAAGCCGAACTAGCACTAAACGGCATGACCGCCGCAGTGGTGAACGCAACGATGTAACGAATTCCTTTCCGTACCATTGATTTCTCCTGAAGCGCTGGGGAAGGTAGATCAGTCCAGCTTGAGGCCGCTATTGCGCACGACTGTGCTCCAGCGCTCCTGTTCGGACTGAAGCAAATCGGCCGCTTGCTGTGGTGTGGAGATCAGGGGCGCGCTGCCTTCCTCTTGCAATGCGACAATCAACTCGGCATCGGAGAGCACTCTAGCGACCACCGCTTGCAGTTGGGCCAGGATCGCAGGCGGCGTGCCAGCCGGTGCCACGAGCATCTTCCAGTCGTTGGTGTCAAAATTCTTGTAGCCGCTCTCGGCCACTGTCGGCACGTCTGGCAAGATCGGCAGACGCTGGGACGAACTGACCGCCAACGCGCGCAGCTTGCCGGCCCTGATGAACGGGAGGACTGCTTGCGGCGTGGCGAAGTAGTAGTCGACCTGATTTCCGAGCAGATCGTTGGCTGCCGGACCGGCACCTCTGTACGGGATGTGAAGGGTGTTAATCCCCGCCTGGCGCGTGAACAGTTCACCCGTTAAATGCCCAACCGTACCGTTGCCGGCTGAGGCCATCGTGAAGGAGCCCTGCTTGGCTTGCGCGGCACTCACAAAATCAGCCAGCGTCAGGAAGGAGGCTGTGCTGTTGACGACGAGTACAACAGGCTGCCCAGCCACGGTCGCCACTGGCACGAGCGCCTTGGCAGCGTCATAGGGCATCTTGGTGTGCAAGCTCGGATTGATGGCGAGATTGGCTGTCTGCCCCATGCCGATTGTGTAGCCGTCTGGCACTGCCTTCGCTACTGCGTCCATGCCAATGTTGCCGCCTGCACCGGGCTTGTTTTCCACAACAAGCAGCCATCCGGTAGCAATGCGGATTTTTTCGACCACGAGCCGGGTCACCAAGTCCGTTCCGCCCCCGGGCGGGAACGGAACGATGACCTTGATAGAGTGGCTCGGATAGGCAGGTTGCGCAGGCGCGGGGGCCACGATAGTGACAAGCGCGCAAGTAATCGCGCAGCGAAGAAGGAAGAGCATTACTGGCCTCCGATTCTTTTGTGTGCTTCGTTGAAAAAGCGGGGCACGTCAGTACACACGACGAGCCGCGACTTGAGAGAGCGGTTGACACATGATGGTGCGGGCCGACCGGTTGCTCCGCTCCAAAGCGCTACTCACGACAGAAAGCGGTCGCCAATATCAGAGTGTCGGAGTACACACTCCTGCAAGCCAGCAATTGGTGCCGAGTCGAGCGGACGCTAGCCGCTTGCCCCCGGACATTCCTCTGGACAGAATGTCGTTCTGGCGGGAAGAACAGTAGAACGATGAGTAGGGTAAAGCTAGTTAGTGCTAACCCTTATCCAACGTCGCGACCCACATATTCTTCTTAGCAGAATTTGGGGGTTCTTATTCTTAATATGAGAGGCGGAAAACAATGATGCCAAACCGGATGACGTCTCCGCAGTGTTGCGGTGTTGGATCGCGCCTTCGCGCTATTGAGCGCATTCACTTCCATCGACGACCAAGCTCACCTTAGCCGACCTATTCAAGGCACAGTCCTGTTACAGCACACCATTGCGCTTGCTTGGGGCACTGGAACATGGCGGCTTCATCCAGAATTTTTGGCTACGGAACGTGCACGGTTGGAACTGCGCCAACAAATCTGACTGTTATATACCGGCGTGTTTTTCAAATTGATTCCATTGTGGAGCTGTTGCTGGAGGAGGTCAGCAAGGAGTTGGATACCGCGGATCAGACCCGGACACCGCCTCGATGAGCAACGCGCGATCCACATGAGGGAACTTTAATCACGAGCGTCATTTTGAATATCCACGCGGGAAATGCGCCGCACTGCGCCGATGGTCGGCAGATCCCTTCGTACTGAAGCTCCGGCGTTCGCAACTGCGAATGCCACTCAGAAAACTCGTGCTCGCCAACAGGGCCAAGGCGCTCTCCATTCTGGCTTGCAAGATCACCGAAGATCTGGAGGTCGACGCACCGGAGCGGCTACTCCGTTTCTCGTGTGGGAGCACCAACACTCGCCACCGTCTCAACCGAGCCCGTCCAACCGCCGCCCAGTGCCTTGTACAACGCGACCAGACTGGCCTGGCGGGCCAGTTCGGTCTGTACCAGGGTTTGCTGGGCAGCATTCAGAGCGCGCTGCGCATCGAGCACTTCTAGATAGCCGGATACGCCGTTGTCGTAGCGCAGCTTCACTAGGGTGTAGGCGGCACTCGCAGCCTCCACGCGCTTTTGCTGCGCTTCAACTTGCACGTCCACCACCCCGCGCAGGGCCAGCGCATCGGCGACCTCTCGGAACGCGGTCTGGATGGCCTTCTCATACTCGGCCACGGCGATATCCCGATCTGCCTTGGAGATCGACAGGTTTGCACGCAGGCGCCCGCCGTTGAAGATCGGCAGGCTGATCTGCGGCACAAAACTCCATGCGCGTCCGCCGCTGTCGAACAGTTCGGAAAGGTCGTCGCTCGCACGACCGGCGCTGCCGGTCAGATGGATGCTCGGGAAGAAGGCCGCCCGTGCGGTACCGATGTTGGCATTGGCCCCGATCAGGTGATGCTCGGCAGCCAGGATGTCGGGACGATGCTGCAACAGGTCCGACGGCAGCCCCGCCGGAATGGCCTCCACGCCCAACGTCCGGCCGAATTGGGGCGGTTCCTGTGACTGGAGCGAGTCTGGCAGCGGCGCGCCCACAGCAACTCCAGTGCATTGAAGTCCTGCTCCACTTGGCTGCTCAACGCCAGTGCATCGAACCGGGCCGCTTCCATTTCACCTTCAGCTTGACGCAGTTCCAGATCGTTCGCGCTACCGACCCCATGACGTTCCCATTGCAGGGCGAGTGCCTCCACGCGGCTGCGCAGCGTTTCATCGGCCAGCCACGAACGCTCCAGATCGGCCACCAAGGTCATGTAGCTCGTGGCAACTTCGGCCAGGAGGCTGATATGGACCGACCTCTGCGCCTCCTCGGTGGCCAGGTAGGACTGCAACGCCTGAGCCTTGAGGCTACGCACGCGACCAAACAGGTCCAGCTCGTAGGAGCTGATGCCGACATCGGCACTGTACGTGCGACTGATGCCGCCGACGCCGCTTGACGACACCGACGCTGGCGTCCGCTGCGCTGCCTCTGACGCACCGACCGCTACCTGCGGCAAGAGTTCGGCACGCTGGATACGGTACTGCGCACGTGATTTCTCGATATTCAGTACAGCGATGCGCAGATCACGGTTGTTCTCCAGCGCCAGTTGCATCACTTCCCGCAACGTCGGGTCGGCGATCAACTGCTGCCACGAGATATCTGCAGCCCTGCCCTCACCGCCAGCCGAGGCCGGCAGCGTGGGCCAGTGCGCCGAGACCGGCGCATCGGGTTGCTGGTACCTCGGTGCCAGCGTGGTGCAGCCGCCCAGCAGGGCCGCCAGCAGCGCCAGCGCCGGGGGACACACATGGCGACGAAGGTTTCCGGAAAATGGGTTCACGGGGCGTACCGAAGCGGGGAGAGAACCGGCGGGAGGGCGGGACTGGCCGGTACCCGCCATCGCTCGAAGATGACGGGACGGGGGACGCGGACGGCGTTCGCGGCGCCGCACCGCGTGGACGCGGAAGTAGGGTCATGACGGCTCTTCCGGCGGCAGCGCAGCGGCGGCGGGCGCAGCCCGCTTCTTCTTGAACAGGCTCGCCACCACCACGAAGAACAGCGGCACGAGGAAGATCGCCAGCACGGTTGCGGTCACCATGCCGCCAATCACGCCGGTGCCGATCGCATGCTTGCTGGCGGAACTGGCACCGGAAGCGAACGCCAGCGGGATCACGCCAACGGTGAAGGCCAACGAGGTCATGATGATCGGGCGCAGGCGCAGGCGTGCGGCTTCGATGGCCGCCTCCACCAGCGGCTTGCCCTGCTTCTCGACCAATTCAAGGGCGAACTCGACGATTAGGATCGCGTTCTTGGCCGACAGGCCGATCGTGGTCAGCAGGCCTACCTGGAAGAAGACGTCGTTACCCAGGCCGCGCATCAGCGTGGCCACCACAGTGCCGATCACGCCCAGCGGCACGACCAACATCACCGAGAACGGGATCGACCAACTCTCGTAGAGCGCTGCTAGGCACAGGAACACAATCAGCAACGACAACGTGTACAACCCGAGCGTCTGATCGCCGGCCATGCGCTCCTCGTAGGACAGACCGGTCCAGGACAGACGCACGCCCGCCGGCAACTGCGCGGCGATCTTCTCGACCTCAGCCATCGCCTCACCCGAACTCATTCCCGGTGCCGGCACGCCCAGCAGTTCCACCGCCGGCACACCGTTGTAGCGCTCCAGCTTGGGCGAACCGTAGATCCACTTGCCAGTGGCGAACGCGGCGAAGGACACCATCTGCCCGGCGTTGTTGCGCACATGCCACTTGTCAAAATCCTCCTGTGCAATGCGCGATTCGTCCACGCCCTGGATGAAAACCTTCTTGACTCGGCCCTTGTCGACGAAGTCATTGACATAGGACGAACCCCAGGCCGCCGACAGCGTGTTGTTGACGTCGACGAGCGACAGGCCCAGGGCCTGCACCTTCTCATCGTCGATCAGCACCTGGTATTGCGGCTCGTCGTTCATGCCGTTGGGGCGGACCATGGCCAGCCCCGGGTTCTGCGTGGCCATGTCCAGGAACTGGTTGCGCGCCTGCATCAGCTTGTCGTGACCCAACCCACCCTGATCCTCCAGGTGCAGGTTGAAGCCGGTAGCATTGCCCAGTTCCACGACCGACGGTGGCACGATCGCCAGCACGAAGCCATCCTTGATCTGGCTGAAGCGCCCCATCGAACGCTGTGAAAGCTCGAATACGCTGCTCTTGCGTTCGTTCCAAGGTTTCAGGCTGACGAAAGCCATGCCCGAGCCTTGGCTGCGGCCTGCGAAGTTGAAGCCGGTGACAGACATGACCGATGCAACGGTGCCTCCCTCTTCCTTGATGAGGTAGTCGGTCACCTGCTTCATCACTTCCTTGGTGCGCTCGGCACTGGTGTTCGGCGGCATCTGTACCTGCACGAACATGTTGCCCTGGTCTTCGTCGGGCAGGAACGAAGTGGGAATCTGCGGATACAACAACGCCAGCAGCGCCACGATCATCAGGAATGCCGCCATGCCTCGCTTACGAGCACCAAGCAGGCGCGTCACGCCGCCCTGGTAGCGCAGCGTGCTGCGCTCGAACCAGCGGTTGAACCAGCCAAAGAAGCCCTTCTTCTTCTCATGATGTTCGTGATTGACTGGCTTTAGCAGAGTCGCGCACAGCGCCGGCGTAAAGACGATCGCCACCAGCACCGACAGCGCCATCGCCGAGACGATCGTGATCGAGAACTGGCGGTAGATCACGCCGGTGGAACCGCCGAAGAATGCCATCGGCACGAACACCGCCGACAGCACCAGGCCGATGCCGACCAGCGCGCCGGTGATCTGGCCCATCGACTTGATCGATGCTTCCTTCGGCGACAGGCCTTCCTCGACCATCAAGCGCTCGACGTTCTCGACCACGACGATGGCGTCATCCACCAGCAAGCCGATGGCCAGCACCAGGCCGAACATGGTCAGGATGTTGATGGTGAAGCCAAACGAGGCCATCACCTCGAAAGTACCCAGCAGCACCACCGGCACCGCCAGGGTAGGAATCAGCGTGGCGCGCCAGTTCTGCAGGAACAGGAACATCACCAAGAACACCAGCGCGATCGCCTCGAACAACGTGTGCACCACGCCTTCGATCGACTCACTGACCACCGGGCCGGTGTCGTACGGATAGACCACCTTTACGCCCTTGGGCATGGTCGGTTCCAGTTCCGCAAGAGTCTTGCGCACCTCGGCAATCGCATCCAGCGCGTTGGCGCCGGTAGCCAGGCGCAACGCGATGCCGGCCGAAGGCTGGTTGTTGTACTGGGAACTGATCGAGAAACTCTCTGCGCCCAGCCCCACCGTCGCCACGTCGCGCAAGCGCACCTGCGAGCCGTCGGTATTGACCTTCATCAGGATGTTCTCGAACTGCTCGCTGGTCTGGAAACGAGTCTTGCCAACCACGGTGGCATTGAGCTGCACGCCCGCGCGGGTCGGCAGGCCACCGATCTGACCGGAGGACACCTGTACGTTCTGCGCCTGGATCGCATTGCTGACATCCAACGGCGTCAGACTATAGCTGTTGAGGCGGGCCGGATCCAGCCAGATGCGCATCGCATTCTGCGCACCCAGCACCATGAAGTCGCCGACGCCAGGCGTGCGGGAAAGCGGATCCTGGAGGCTGGAGACAATGTAGTCGCCCAAGTCGAAACCGCTCATGCTGCTATCGGTGGAGATCAGACCCGCGACCAGCATGAAGTTGATCTGGTACTTGACCACGCGGATGCCCTGTTGCTGCACCTCACTGGGCAACGACGGAGTGGCCAGCGACAGCTTGTTCTGGGTCTGAACCTGGGCAATGTCCGGGTCGGCCCCCTGCTCTTGAAGGCTGGTCAAGTCTTCAGCGAGGTCGGATACGACTACGCCAGCATGGAGATTCTAGCGCAGAGGCTCGACGTGACGAAAGCCACACTGTACAGCTACTTCCGCAGCAAGGCGGAGCTCTTCAAGGCTGTCATAGCCCATTGGGCAAGCGAGCTTCCCGTCTTCGCTCCACCTGCACAACGGACGACCACGTCGCTGCGGAATCACCTATCCGATCTCGCACAGGCGGTGCTGCGACAGGAAACCCTCCCCGCGGCGATCGCCATCGCCAAAACCCAGGCGCGCTCAATCCAGTTACCATCCTCAGAGGACTCGAACCGCTGGAGCGAACGTCGACTCCAGTACCAGATGTACGTGGAACCCGTGCTGGCTTCCCGGACAGAGTGTAGCTATCCCAGCCTCGCTGCCCAGCAATTCCTGCTGTTGATACACAGCAGCATTGATCCGTTCGCAGCCGACGCAAGCAACAGCGGAGCGACCCAAGCGCATGTGGCAGCGGCAGTGGACATCTTCGCACGAGCCTTTCCCGACAAGCCCGGTTGACAGCGTGCTAGTGGACAGCCTCGCCAGCTCTGAGTGAGGCAATTCACGGCGCTAACGCGGAAAGCATCGCATACGTGGTGATCCGCCCTGCTAAACGGGACATACCGCTCACATATCAGCACTCGGCAACTTCCCATACACGTGCCCAGTGGATGCTCCCGACTCCATCGCTTCCGAGCCCGCATCAAACACACCCATGAAGACACCCGCAAGGAGCCAAACCACAGCGACACGCGGGCAGCCATTGCAGTGACATCGACTGCATCACTAGTCGCGCACAGCCGAGGGGTGACGACGGCTAAACCATAGCGATATCTCCGACGTAACGATGGACAGCAAAGAAAGCAAAAGAGAGAATCCCGCAAGTGCGCCAAGACCCAACCCCACTGCAATTAGACTGGCAGCACCGCTACCTAATGCCATGCCTGCGTACGAGGCTGCGGCGTTCAACGACAACGCGACCGAGCCGGCGGAGGGTGCAGGCTGCTCGGCGAGGAACACTTGCTGCGGAGTTGCGAACATAACGCTGGCAAATCCCCAGCAGAGGATGGCAATCCAGATGAGAGCGACCGCAGAATCGGCCGACAGCAGCGCCAAGCCAGCATAACTTGCGACCACCGCAATGCCGCACCATCGCAGAACCGATGCAACGCCGTACCGGTCCACCCAGTAGCCGGCTGCCTGATTGCCGACGAAGCCAGACACCCCATAGGCCAGCAGCACTGCCGCGACCGCAGATGTGGGCAAACCGAAATGAATAACTGCCAGCATGCCGATCAAGGTATAGCACGCAAACTGGGCAGTCATGCGCAACAGTGCAGTCAGCAATGCAAAGCCAACAGCTGGTTGCAATGCGGTCCGCAGCATGTCCTCTTGCGCCTCCTTCCCACCTGTGCTTTTCAACGCCCTGGGCAGCCACAGGCAGACCGCCAGCGCAAGGACCAGTGACGCCAAGGCGACGAGCCCGAAAATCCATCGCCACGGTATCCGTTCGCTCAACCACGACGCCAGCGGCAAGCCGAGGACAATCGCCACCATTGTGCCGCCGAAGACCATCCCCAATGCCCGGCCCCGAAGCTCTCGCGGCGCCAGCGCAATAGCAAAGACCGAAGTGGTGGGCCCGATCAATGCCGCCGACAATCCCTGTATCCATCTAGCAAGGCTGGCCCAGGACACTGTCGGAGCCAACGCCAGCGCCAGGGCCCCCATCGTCAGACCGAGCAGCCCGACAACGAGCACGGTCCTGGGCGCGCGGGAACGCGACCACGAAGGGCCCACGATCGCACCGATCGCAAACGCCAAGGAAAAATGAGCAACCAGCCACGCCAGCCCTTCCAGAGACTCGTGCAGATCGAGCGCCATGCCTGACAGCAGTGCAACAACGGCCAACGAACAGAACCCGAACAAGAATTGCGCGCAGGCCAGCAGCAGCAACCGAGGCAATACCTGCTCTCCGAATCCGACCTGTTTCATTTCCAGGCACAGCCGACCAATAGCGCGCTGTTGCTCATGGCGCCACCCCGCTTGCCAGCGCGGGCACGGACAGATTCCCGCTGGCAGCCATGACGATCTTATCTGGACGTACCGCCACCACGTCGACACCGTTTCTCTCGAGCCACGCAATCATCTTGCCGTCGATATCGATCAGATCACTATCCGAGCGAGCATGCTGGCCGACTGCGCGCAACGCGACGAAGCGGGCACCCAACCTTTTCCAGGCCGCCATCTGTTCGGGGTTCAGCCGGCGGGCAGGATCGACCTCGGCACCGAGCAGCACGATACCTTCTCCGAGCAGATCATCCAGCAGGCCGAGTTGCCCGCGACAGTTGGCCACGAGCGGTTGCGGCAACAGCTTGCCGACCACCTCCCTACTGCCTTTGCCAATCTGCAGCCAGCCCTCCCGGTAGTGCGGCGGGCGAAGCGCCACCGGGGCAGGACGCCGGAGGCGCGTTCGGCTTCCATCATCGCGTCGATCTGCCCGTCGGACAATTCGCGCTTGATGATCCTACCCATGCCAACCGAGATCTGCGTGTACCGCTCAACGTCCGGTGCACGCTCGCTCTCGTAGGTGTCGAGGACGGATTCGGGCAGTCGGCCGGCCAACACTTCAACCAGCTTTAGACAGAGGTTCTGCGTGTCCCTGATGCAAGACTGCATGCCCGAGCCCGCCCACGGCGGCATCAGGTGCGCGGCGTCGCCGCAGAGGAAAACCCGTCCCTCCCGCCACCGTTCGGCATGACGCACATGGTGGTTGTAGAACGCGTGCTGGTGGATCTCCACCTCCTCCTCTGTGACGCCCAGCGACTTGAGCAGCTTCCACAACTGTTCGCCGGTCTGAAAGTCGGCCTCCGATTCACCTGGGTTAAGCGGAAATTCCCAGCGGTGATTACCCATCGCCAGCGCAATGTCCACTACCGGTCGCTGCTTGTCCGACCAGAAAGTCAGCATGTGGCGATTAGGCCACCAGCGCTTGACACGGCAGTCGATCACTACCCAGCGCACCGGCAGCGTGTCACCGATTAGGTTGATTCCTAGCAGCTCGCGCGTTCTGCTGGAACCGCCGTCGCAAGCCAGCGCGTACTTCGCGCGAAGTTGGCCTATTTCGCCTGTATCGCCGCTTTTGACCGTGACGGTAACGCCGTCCTCATCTTGCACGATGCCGGTCATCTCGTCCCCGTAGTGCACTCTCACAGTCAGGTATTTCTCAGCAGCTGTGCGCAGCACTTTCTCCATCTCCGGTTGATAGATGGCGTACGAGACGGCGTGGCCGAATTCACCCGGCGGAAACGGCATGGACATCAGTTCGCCGCCTTGGTAGTCCACCCAGCGCAGCGAGTGGGTAACGTCCATGATCTTCTTCATCTGCGCATCCAGTCCCAGGCTCTGAAAGATGCGCATGGTCCAGTCGTTGACCGTGACCGCGCGAGCGCGGGAATAGATATCCTTGTAGCGTTCTATCGCGATCGCACTGACGCCCAGCTTACCGAGGACGTTCGCCGCGACCACGCCACCTGGACCGTAACCGATGATGACGATGTCGGCGTCGTACTGCTTTGTACGGCTCATGAAAGGAAGTCCCCAACGGTCCGATTGAACTCGTTGGCGTGCTCCCACTGCACCCAGTGGCCGCACTGCGGCATGACCAGCAAGCGGGCACGGGGAATCTGCTTCATCAGCACAAATCCGGTATCCAGCGGCAGCACGCGGTCCTCGCGCCCCCAGATGATCAACGTCTCGTGTGGCAGCCTGGTCAGACGCGCATCACGCCATAGCTCCTCGGGCGGGCCGGCCGGCCCCAGCCGCATCGGCGGCTGGGCGACGATGCGCGGATCTGTCGCCGCCTCCAGACGTTGCTGGATCAACTCCTCCGTCAATTGCGAGGGGTCGAACACGAACTGGCTGATGAACCCCTTGAGCCGCTCAAGTGAAGGACCCGGGTCGTCATAGAAGCCGGCCAAGGTCTTGATACCCTCGGTGGGAAACACCGAACTGACAGGAAAACCGCCACCTGGCCCCATCAGGACCATCCGGTCCACCCGTTGGGGCAATTCCAGCGCGATCTTCAAGGTGATCATTCCACCCATCGAGTTACCGACAAAGTGTGCTTTATCGATGCCGAGCTTATCCAGCAGACCAATAATGACCTCCGCCCACCATCCCGGAATAGAAGCGGACACCGGCTTCATGTCCGACTTGCCAAACCCCGGCAGATCAGGACAGATGACGCGGAACGCCTTTGCCAGGGGCGCGACGTTGCGCACAAAATTGGACCAACCACTGGCACCGGGCCCGGAGCCGTGCAGCAGGACCAAAGCCGGCCCGGCACCTTCGTCATGGTAGTGGACCTTGACGCCATCGATTTCGATGAACTTTCCGTCAGCCATGCACACGGTCCTCAAGCTTGATCTTCAGCTCGTGGCCCCAGATGCTCATCGAATCGTGGCGCTCCACAGTCCAAGTATCGTCATCGATTTCGCGTGCGCCCCAACCGTACTCAATCTCCCATTGCGACGGCGTCAGCATGTAGAACGAGGTCATGTGGTCATTGGTGTGCCGGCCCAAATCCCAGGCCACCGGCACGCCCGTCTTTTTGGCGCGATCCAGCGCCAGACCGACGTCATCCAGGCGCTGGGTCTGTAGCATCAGATGCACGATCCGCTTCGGCGCTGGAACCACAGCAAAGGCGAGCGAGTGGTGACGCGGATTGCAGTGCATGAAGGTCACCTTCGAACGGAAGCCTGGTGCCGCCTCAAACTCAATGTAGTCGCTGAGCCTGAAACCGAGCCTGCTCCAGAAAGCTTGGTACCCAACGTCGTCCTTCACTGCAATGACGATGTGACCAAGCCCTTGCTCACCTGTAACGAACCCCTGCACGCCGACAGGTGAGACGAAGGGCTTCTGAAATACTCGGGTCGCACCGTAGAACACTTCGATGGCCACATCGGCCGGGTCGGAGAAACGTGCCAGCTCAACCACCCCACGCGCCTTGGCCAAATCGGGGTCGAGCGTATACTCGATCCCGTCGTCAGCCAACTTGGTCAGCACGTCGGCGAAAGCGGCGGCATTGAGCGTCTCGAAACCGATGGCCTTGAGGTCGTCCAGTTCCCCTTCCTCGACCCGGATGCGCCAAGCCCGGTCGTCCACGCGAAGTTCCAGCGCCTCGCCGACCAAGTTGCTCTCAACGCCAAGGACATTGCGCGCGTAGTCGGACCACGTATCAAGATTACTGGCTTCCACCACCACATACCCCAGCGATGAAATAGACATATCACTCTCCTAGACTATTGCCCGATTCAGGCCGAATGGATGGTTGAATTACAGCGGCATGACTAACCTGACAACAGCAACCGAACCCTCCGAACGGTTGCGGACACCGAATTCTGGGGAGTACTTGACGGTGACCATCCATCCCTTACCGCTGTCATACTTCAGAGACGGTCCGACGGCAAAAGCCCGACCTTTTCTATCGACTAACGTTCGGCCGTTCTGCTTATCATTGGTGGTCTGCTGGTAGATGTGGCCACCCACTCCGAGAGTCCAGCCGTTATTCAGTCCCCAGCCTGCGGAGTAATCAATGATGAGCTCTTGACCTGATCGGTAGTTCGTATCGGGATTTTTAAAGTTGAACCCATACGAGACTTTTGTTGAAAAGTTGAAGCCCGCCTGGTCGACGTAGTCGAATGTGTACGTGGATGCCACACCCCAGTAATTCCGACTGGTATTTGCCAAATCGTTAACATGGTAACTGCCAGTTGGCGCAAACACATCCATCCCTATGGCTCCAGCCGACTTCTCACTGTGCTGGTAACCGATGCCTACTCCAACAAGAAGATCACCCAGTGCGAACTTGCTATCTCTTTGGCGAACGCCCGGCGCGGTATCGAGCGCGACACGCGTGTGGACAACCGATGGAACCACTTGCGCCAGCAGTACTCCCCCAAGAATCTCTCGGTCGGCAACCAGCAGAAAGCGCGGCGCAATAACGTTGCCATCGATCTTGAGATTGTTAGGCACTTCGTTGCCGGCATCGTCGCGCGACTTGTCCGCCGAGTATGAATAGTAGTAGACCGAACCATACCAACCGGGCGGTGGTATCGGCCCAACCGCGAAGTTCTCGATGCCCAATGGGAACAACGAGCCACCGCCTTCTGTCGCATGAGCGGACGTTCCGATTAAGAGCATGACAAGCGTCACCGGTGAAGCTCTCGTCACAAGGCGAGTAACACAATGCTTACCTCTCATGTACAGACCCCTCCAGGCTGTGGTGTGCACCCAAAGCGCTTTACCGAGCTCCAGATTCATGAATCTGCTCAGTGCGGGCGCGGTTCCAGTAAGTCCAGCGCGACATCGACAATCATGTCCTCCTGTCCGCCAACCATTCCCCGCTTGCCCAGCTCAACCAGGATGTCGACGGTCCTCAAACCATATTTCTTCGCCGCCGCTTCGCTGTGGCGCAGGAAGCTGGAGTACACGCCCGCGTAGCCCAGCGCCAGCGTTTCGCGGTCCACGCGCACCGGGCGGTCCTGCAACGGGCGGACCATGTCGTCGGCCGCATCCATCAGTTTGTATAGGTCGGTGCCATGGTTCCAGCCCAGGCGGCTGATCGCGGCGATAAACACTTCCAGCGGCGCATTGCCGGCGCCGGCACCCATGCCGGCAAGGCTGGCGTCGACGCGGTCGCAGCCTTCTTCCACCGCAACGATGGAATTGGCCACACCCAACGAAAGGTTGTGGTGCGCGTGCATGCCAGTCTGCGTTTGCGGATTGAGCACATCCTTGAACGCCCGGAAGCGGTCACGAATGTCACTCATGCTCAGTGCACCGCCGCTGTCGACCACGTAGCAGCAGGTCGCGCCGTAGCTTTCCATCAATTTTGCTTGCTGCGCCAGGTGCTGAGGCGTCGTCATGTGACTCATCATCAAAAAGCCGACCGTATCCATGCCCAGCTTGCGTGCGTACTCGATATGCTGCTTGCTTATGTCCGCCTCGGTGCAGTGCGTCGCCACGCGGGCGATTCGCGCGCCGGCGTCGAAAGCCGCTTTCAAGTCGTGGATGGTCCCAATACCCGGCAGCAGCAGGGTCGCAATCTCCGCGTGCGTGACCACCGAGGCGACCGCTTCGATCCACTCCAGGTCGGTATGCGCGCCAAAGCCGTAGTTGAAGCTGGAACCCCGCAGGCCGTCGCCGTGCGCGACCTCTATGGAATCGACCTTAGCTTCGTCGAGAGCCTTAGCGATCTGCCTGGCCTGCTCGACGCTGTACTGGTGGCGAATGGCGTGACTGCCGTCGCGCAGGGTCACGTCGGAGATGTAGATCTTCTTGCTCAGGTCCAAGGCCATGGAAGTCCTCCTCAAGCAGTTTGCCGGGTCGCCAGCATGCGTTCGGCCATGCGCTCGGCGGTGCGCAGCGCAGCACTGGTCATGATGTCCAAGTTGCCGGCGTAGGCCGGCAGGTAGTGCGCAGCACCTTCGACCTCCAGGAACACCGAGGTCTTCAGTCCGGTGATCGAATCGGACACGCCTGGGATCCGCACCGGGGCCTCGATCCGTTCGAACTGCACGCGCTGCTTCAAGCGATAACCCGGCACATAGTGCCGAACCTCCGCGACCATCTCCTCAATGGACTTGACGATCCTGTCTTCGTCGGCAAAGTCAGACAGCGTATAGACTGTGTCGCGCATGATCAGTGGCGGCTCGGCCGGGTTGAGAACGATGATCGCCTTGCCTTTGGTCGCACCACCGATCTCCTCAATGGCCCGGCTGGTGGTCTCGGTAAACTCGTCGATATTGGCACGAGTGCCAGGGCCGGCGGACTTGCTGGAAATTGACGCGACAATCTCACCGTAGTGGACCTTAGCCACGCGCGACACCGCGGCGACCATTGGGATCGTCGCCTGGCCGCCGCAGGTCACCATGTTGACGTTCAGCGCGTCGAGGTGAACCTCACCCTTGGCGACCGGAATACAGTACGGGCCGATCGCCGCCGGGGTCAGATCAATCACACGGATTTCCGGCTTCTTCTCGCGCAGGAACGCGTCATTCTTAACGTGTGCACCGGCACTGGTGGCATCGAACACCACATCGATGTCCTTAAATACGTCGAGTCGGGCTAGGCCTTCCACGCCTTCGTGGGTGGTCGCCACGCCCATGCGTGCCGCGCGCGCCAAGCCATCAGAGTTAGGGTCAATGCCGACCATCACCCCTACCTCTACGTGCCGGCCGTGGCGCAGGATTTTGATCATCAGGTCGGTGCCGATATTCCCGGAACCGATGATCGCTGCTGTGATTTTCTTGCTCATGTTGTTTATCCATGTGCGATTGATTACAGGTCAAACACGGCGCTGACGCGGCCTAGACTCTCTATCGTCGCGGTATAGGTTCTGCCAGCTTCCACCGCGACCATCGGGCCAAGCGCGCCGGACAGGATCACCTGCCCCGCTCTCAACGGCGCGCCGACGCGCGTCATGGTGCGCGCCAGCCAGACCACTGCGTTCAACGGACTACCGAGGCAGGCAGCGCCGATACCACTGGAAACACTCCTCTCGCCATCGCGACTCATGCTCATCCTGCAAACACACAAGTCGAGCTCACCAAGTCTCTTCGGAGAGCCGCCGACAACGAAGCCCGACGCGGAGGCGTTATCGGCGATGGTGTCGACTAGGCTGATGTTCCAGTTGGCGATGCGGCTGCCGACGATCTCCAGCGCTGGCAGCGCATACTCAATGGCGCTGATGACGTCGACAACGGTTGGATTCTCGACATCGAGATCGCGCCCTAGTACAAAGGCGACTTCAGCCTCGATCTTCGGCTGCTGCAACTTAGCCACTGGAATCGGCAGGCCTTCGCCGTACCACATGTCGTCGAACAGCACACCGTAGTCAGGCGTGTCCACACCAAGTTGTCTCTGTACCGCCAATGAGGTTAAGCCGATCTTGGCACCGACTAGCCGCGCACCGGATTGCAGCTTTAGATCGGTGTTATGCTTCTGGATCGCGTAGGCACTCCCGACGTCGAGGCCGGGAATGGTCTCGCCGAGCGGTGCGATGAAATTGCCCGTGGCCGCCGCGTTACGCAAGAGTTGCGCAGCCGTGGCGATGCTGTCTGGATGTATCGACATAGAAGTGTGTTCAGTTGGTTGCAGCGACAGGGGCGTATCGGGGTTCGGTAATGTCATCCGTGGCGACTTCCTGCCTGGGCGCAGAACCAATTAGGCAGCTCAAAATTTCTCCCAATTGCTGAACGCTGTTCGCAGCCATGGCCCGCCAGGCGACGTGATGGTCTGGACGGACCAGCACTGCACCGTCCTCTCCGATTTCGCGCACACGTCGCCAGTCTCCGTAGATGTCGCGAATACCGTAAGCACCACCGATCTGCACAACTTCGACGACAGACTGCAGCGCGGGCGGCAGGCTCGCAACCGCATCGCGCCATTTATCCGACTCGATGCCGACGATGAGGGTGAACGCCGCCCCCTTGATGATGTCGAGAGTCGAGAGGCGCTTGCGGCTGGTTTCCAGCCACACGTGGGGTAGCCGCGCACCTGGCCACGTGGTAGCCCTATATGAATGATCGGGATGGCCTTCTGGCAACGGTTCCGCCGTGCTGTCCGCGATGATCGCGCCTGCACGATACCGGTAGCCGATCTCCGCACCGAGGGCATTGAACCCGGTCGTGCGTAACGGCTCAAGCGCTGTATTTAGAGCTTCGCGCCGCTCTGCGGCGGCGGTGGTGTTCTCGAACAGCGTCTCTGCATTGAGCACCATTTCCGACACAGGCAGCCCAGGCAGATTGCCGATGGAGGCCGGCAGGTTGACCATCTGTGCGGTTGTCTCGCCAACGCGCCGAATCACCTGACGGCCAATGGGAACTCGTTCGGCGTCGTAACTATGCAATAGCGATGGTTCGGCCACACCGTCCAGGACGAACTTAAGTTTCCATGCAAGGTTGAAAGCATCCGCCACACCGGTATTTAGTCCCAGCCCATTCCAGGGGGCGTGGCGGTGCACCGCGTCCCCCATGCAAAAGACCCGGCCTCGAGAATACTGGGGAGCGGAGCAGCCGTTCACAGACCACGGAGAGACATGCTTAATCCGTATCGAGATCGTTTCATCCCCAATGAACCGCCGGATCAAGGCAAGGATTGCATCATGGTTGGAAGCATCGAACGAGTCGTCGACATATGCGCCTGCAATCCACTCGTTCCAGGGGCGTACAAGGATCAGGCCAACCCGGCCATCGGGAACCACCGGATGGTAAAGAATGCCGGGGCGATGCTGGGCGTATCGACTGAGGTCAGCTTCTATCCAGACGAAAAGCACGCGGCCCGCGTTTTGCACGCCTTCGTGCTGGATTCCCAGTTGATCTAGGACGCGGCTACGTCCGCCATCGGCGCCAATTAGATAGGACGAATCAATCGAGTACTCGTGCCCAGACTCGCATACCTTGATTCGACTGATGACGCCGTGCTCGTCTTGCGCGTGGCTGAGGTACTCATGACCAAACCGCACGTCGACAAGACCCGTCTCTACCACCGCCTTCATGATGATGGGTTCGAGCAGGTGTTGCGGGTAGTTGCACATATTGCAGGGGCTGGCGTCGCTGTACCTCTGTCGATTAGGACCCGTGCCCCATGCGCTGATGCGTGCAACCTCAGTACCCGCCATCGTGGTAACCCAGACATTGTTCTCCATGAACTCGGCGGGATCGGCAACCGCATCAACGCTCTCTTCAATTCCCAGTGCCCGGAATATTTCCATCGTGCGCTGGTTGATCACATGAGCCCGAGGCGTGTGCGCGGTATAGGGGTACATGGTGAGCAGGGTGCTTCGGATTCCTTGTCGCGCAAGGGCAAGCGCTTCGACCATTCCCGCCGGACCAGCACCGACAATAAGCACCGGAGTGGATTCAGCTGCTTTTTTGTTTGATTCCACTGCTTTTCCTCTTCAATCGCATGAGACTTCAGTTAAAATATGCCGCACGCCGCAAAGACCGATTCATGACCAAAAACGGACGTGGAAGTACGGTCGATCGATAGCTTTGGAGGCAGATGCAAACATAGGTACTCTGTCTGACCGCACTTGGACCCGTGATCTCGCTCCGGTTGGCTCGATGCGTACATGACTACCCATCAACCAACCGGCCAACGCAGTCATTAGGGCTTAGCGGCAATTCTTGCTCCCGCGCGCCAATTCGTCACCGCCCGCAATCGCTAAGTTCTTGACCAAAAGTTTTCATTGCATGCTGCCTCGCAGCATCGCCGAACCCCGGCCGGCAATGGTTGCTCTCAGGTATAGCTCGAAAGCCCCTCTTTTGTGCTGCCCCGTAACATGCACGCAAAGACAGGGATGGCCAGAATCAGCTGTTCCAAGTCGCCCGTGGAACTTCTGTGCCGGAACTCTTGGCCCAAGCCAATCGTGATGCAGCACCATTACTATCAGGACGCTCCCATGCCGTCTGTTTTTCAGAAGAACGTCACGGACAATCCAAATGATTACCGACCGCCGCTACCGCTGGACGACCTACTGCGCTCAATTCGACTGACAGGCGTGTTACAAGCGTTGATCCATTTGACTTCGCCGTGGGGCTGTAGACTGCCGCACCTCAATGATTCTGTCAGGATCCATTTCGTAGTTGCAGGCAACTGTGTCGCATACACCGAGGGTTCGTCGGATTGCTTCCGACTCTCACCTGGTGACGCATTGCTCGCGCCGACGCCAAGCACCTTCGCAATGGCCGATTCGACAAAAACTCCATTGGCTCCCATGGAAGACTTCGTTCCCTCTCGATTGAAGGCTGCGAGTACCGCCAACGAATTCCTTGCGGGAATGTTTAGTACGGACACTAGCTATGGTGGCGGTGGCAACACGACGCAGATCGTCGCCACGAGCTGCTATATGGACAAGAGGTTCCCGATCGTCGTGCTCAAGAACATGCCAAAGCTCGTTCCCTTGTACGGATTCTTGCGGCAACAGCCATTCCTCGGGGAAACACTCCATCAGATCACTGAATACGGAAGGCAGGGATTCATCGGTCAGGCCATCGCCACCCGCCTTGCCGAGGCCGTTCTGACCTCCGCACTAAGACACTATCTGAATCAAGTTTCCCGACACGCTGCGAAGTCGCATCGCGGTTGGAACGATCCCGTGCTGTCCAGAGTACTCGGCGCCCTTTATCAAGCTCCGGAGAGCAACTGGAGTATCACCAGACTGGCCGATAAAGCTGGCCTGTCCCGTTCCGCATTTCTCAAGCGCTTCTCCAACGTGACTGGACAGACGCCCAAAGAGTTCATCACTTCGCTCAGGATGATGCGGGCAACAGAACTACTTGAGAACGGGCACGATTCCATCGCAACGATCGCAACAGGCGTCGGGTACGCGTCAGAGGCATCCTTCTCGCGCGCGTACCATCGTTGGTCAGGCATGACGCCCGGCATGGTGAAAAAGCGCAGACAGTAGCCAGCAGAATGATTGAAGTCACCGTATCCGAAACCACCCAACGCCTTGGCCAGCTGTAAAACTCCCCTGTCCTCGGTACGACGGGCTCGGCTATGTCAGCCACCGGTCGGCTGTCTAAGGGTGGTTTCGCCTCAAGGCACCCTAGCCGATATACGTTCGCAAGTTCTTCAACCGCCTACTCCCGAAAAAGAATACGGGTCAACTTTACATATCAGCCAAGTAACAGTCGCCCCCGGATTGCCGCAGCTTCGTGCGCTGATCGCCAGGGTCGACGTCCTCAAGCAATCATCGCATCGTCAGAAAAGGCTCTTGATGGAAATAGCATGTTTGTTTGTGAGAACACCAATCTGGCGCACACTCATACATGCTGACGATGCTTGGAGCACGCCATGATGCGCTCGATGAGCCAGCGTCCTGCAGGTCCCGGTGGTGCATCTACTCGATAGACAGCCGACATCAACATGCTGACTCCACCCACGGGCTCCTCCTCAATGTGAAGCCGTACTAGCCTTCCACTGTCCAGATCCGACTGCACTGTGTGCAATGGCATTCCTCCCCAACCTAGTCCATTGAGTAGGAACGCCCGCTTGGCAAAGAGGTCGGCAAGCTTCCAGGTCTTGGGAGAGAACACACCGAAATCCCTACCCTTCGACAGCTCTGATCGGTCGGTGAGAACCAACTGGACATGCTCGGCGAGGTCACTGTGAGAAATCACATCGTTCCGAGCAGCAAGCGGATGGTCAGCGGCCGCTACCATGGCGAAAGCGATGTTCACCAACGGCTCGGTGATGATTCCAGGCGGGGTCAACGGAACAAAGCCGACAATACCCACACTTGCCTGCCGATCAAGCACTGGCTGGAAAGTTGCGCCCAAAGCTTCAACGTGTACGCGTAAAGGAACTGCCGGGAACTGCTCTCGGAACTCCCTGGCCACTACTGCGAGTGCCTCGATCGGGAAAAAGACATCCACCACCACCGACAGCTCAGGTTCCAGACCAGCCGCCATGCCCTTAGCTCGCGATTTCATCGCATCGACGCCAGCCACAACGTCGCGCGCACTCACAAGGAGCGCTGTGCCAGCGGTGGTCAGCTGAGGATAGCGACCGGTCCGATCAAACAGTTGCACCCCCAACTGCGCCTCCAAGCCCCGCACCAGTTCACTGATGGCTGACTGGGCGCGCCCCAACCGCCGGCCAGCTGCAGAGAAGCTGCCTTCATCCACAGCGACGACGAACGTTCTTAGTTGATCCAGTGACACTCCGTCCAACATAATCCGCCCTTGATGTATCTGATTTTTAGATACTATCCATAAGAATATAACTACTACCCAGATGTTTCGCCCAATGGGATCATGCAGCCGTCAAACAACCCCATTCGTCACTGGAGATCCTTCATGACCACCATCCTACACATCGATTCGAGTATCTTGGGCGACTATTCCGCCAGTAGAGCTCTCACAGCTGAAATCGTCACCAAACAGTTGGCACTGCATCCTGGAGCCTCCGTCGTCGTCCGCGACCTCGTGGAGGACGCACCGCTGCATCTCAGCCCGAGTCACTTAGCCGTATTTCAGGGCGCTGCGCCGCCTTCTGCCGAACTTGGTCAGGACATTGCCCAAGGCGGCGTCTACATTGATGAACTCTTCGCCGCCGACCTCATCATTATCGGTGCGCCGATGTACAACTTCTCAATCCCGAGCCAACTCAAAGGCTGGCTGGATCGTGTACTGGTCGCTGGGCGCACTTTCCGCTACACCGAGCAGGGTCCCGAAGGGCTGCTTCCCAAGGGCAAGAAGGTGTTTATCGTCTCGACCCGCGGAGGAGTCTACACCGGCAACAGTCCGGTGGCGGCGCTGGATCATCAGGAAGGCTTGCTGACGACTGCCCTGCACTTAATCGGCCTGAGCGACGTGACCTTCGTTCGCGCCGAAGGCCTAGCGCTTGGCGAAGACGCCAAAGCGGCAGCCTTGACCCAGGCCAAGCTCGCCATCGGCGCCATTGCGGCCTGAACCCTACCGGTGCCCTGCCTCCGACATAGAGGCATGCGGAACCGCGGCGCGCCAATGCAGCGGTGTTTCGAAGGAATGCTTCGTCGAGGTCGGCATCCACAGCTTCGCAGCGCTCCTGCCCGAGGCGTTAAGCGACCGCATACCCGCAGTGCAGCGGCTGGCGGCTCTGCTCGACGAAATCGTGTTCGCCGACAACGTCGGTAGCGATTATTTCGGCGAACACCATCGCTCCGACTACGTCGATGCATCGCCCGCAGTAATACTCACCGCAGCTGCTGCTTGCACTAGCCACATCCGGCTGAGCAGTGCCGTGTCGGTGCTCAGCACGGTCGGCCCAGTCCGGCTGTTCCAGGACCTCACCACCCTGGATCTGCTTTTGCAGGGGCGCACGAAGATTACCGTGGGGGCGCGGCACCTTGCTACGCCTTGGACGACTATGACGCACTCTTCACCGAAAAGCCGGGCCTACTCCAACGACTCGGTAAACAGTTGCATGTAACTTGGTCCGGCCGGTTCAGGCCCCGCTTACCGGCCAGGAGGGTCTATCTTTGGCCATCGCAGGAGGTACTCCCGGTCTGGGCAGGCTTGGGCGACACGCCCCAGTCATTCGTCCTCGCCGGGACAGCAAGCATGCCGTTGATGGTAGCGATCATCGGCAGCGAGGTCGCACGCTTTCGTCCTCTAGTGGGCCTGTATCGGCAAGCTGGATTATAGGCCGGTCATCCGCCCCAACAACTGAAGGTCGGACTCCACGTCGCAGGCTTCCTCGCCGAAACATCTATTGATGGAGGACTTGTTATGAGCAATCCCGACGACGACGCAAACACACTGCGGGCCATTCAGTACCGCACCCCTGGTCACCGACTGGGACCGATCACGCGCCTAATGAGCCCAGGCGACCTAGGCGAACAACTCAAGCCATTCGTGTTCTTGGACCTCTTCGAATTCCCTTCCTCTGGAAGCTCCAGCTTCATGCCACATCCCCACTCCGGCATCGCCACCATTACCGCGTTCTTCGAAGGACACATGACCTATGGCGATACTACCGGCAAGCGCGGCGCAATGTCGGACGGAGCGGTGGAGTGGATGCGGGCCGGCAGTGGCGTCTGGCACGCGGGTGAGCCGTCACCAGGTGGCGTCGTTCGAGGCTTCCAACTTTGGTTGGCGCTGCCACCGAACCTGGAGCTGTCGCCTGCTGAAAGCCTTTATTGCGAGGCTGACCGAATTGAGCACCATGGGCCGGCCCGCATCCTACTCGGTAACTACCAAGGCAAGGAGAGCCCAATTGCTGCGCCCGCCCCAATCACCTACCTTCACGTGCGGCTGGCCGACGACGAACGCTGGACGTATTACCCCGCGCCGAACCACGACATCGCCTGGCTGGCGACGAACGCTGGCAGGCTGCAGATAGGCGATGCCGTGCTTGAGCGGGAACTGGCAGTCTTTGCCGAGGGCTCTGACGCCATCGACCTTATCTCGCAAGGCGCATCCGAATTTGTGATCGGGTCGGCAGCGAAACACCCGTATCGACTCGTCAAGGGTGCCTTCTCCGTCCACACCAGCGTGGCAGCATTGACCGAAGGGGAACGCACCATCGCCCAAATCCGGCGTAGTATCGCGTTCGCCGCGCTCGCAGCACGCCAACCTGACCGGCGATAGAGGAAACGTCACTTGAAAAACGTCGTTTGCACGTGCTCGATATAAAGCACTGCGGGGAGGGGCTGCGTGTGCCGAGGACGACCTGAAGCCCTTCAGTGACTACCCGGAAATGCTATCGGCTTAGCGACCTTCGAGCACTGCCCTGACAACTGCAGCCACATCAGTGTTGTCGATGTAGCGGCCGTCGTTCCATCCCACGTACCGAGCGTAGCCCGGGTCCCACCCGCGCACACGCAAGGCCAACTGCTCGGCGCCCGCGCCTTTAGCCCATAGCGGTACAAGCGCGTTGGAGTGGTCACCCGTCAGCCGGAAGCTGAATCCCGGCATCTTCCCCTTGCCGTTGTTTACAACGGGGGCAAACGGACGCGACTGCGCGTCCGGTCCCATCGGCATACTGTTGTCGTGGTCGGTCGTAACGACCAACAGGTTACGCTTCCAGCCACCATGTGACTCGATCCATTCGACCACGGCACTTACCGCATCATTGAAGTCTGCCGTCTCCTCTATCAGCCGCCCGTACTCAGGTTCGTTCACGCAAGTACCGTAGCTCCACTGCGTTCCACAGCGGCTAGTATGAGCGGCCCAATCTGTCGCTCCGCCCTCGACCATCAGAAAGAAGCCCTTGCCCGAGCGAGCAGCAAGGTACCGCAGCGCTCCACGCGTCATCAGCGCAAGCGTTGGCACGGTTCGGACATAGGCGACACCAGACGGGTTGCCGGCGTCGACGCCGACCACGGCTGCCTGACGTGCTTGCTGCAAGGTCATAGCGATCTCGGGCACACCAAGAATAGGACCGTCCATGGTTAGTGTGCCGTCCGCCAGAGCGACGAACTCCTCCTTGCCCCGGATCACTCGCCAAGGCCTCTGTCCGCCTTGCGGCAGGTACTGGCCGGCCATCAGTCGCTGCCAGTCCTCGCGCGCCAGGTACTCGCTAGGCTTGTCGCATCCAGACGATGATTCATTCGATGCCAGGCGACCGCAAGGTGTTCCATTCACGTTATAGCCTGGCGCACCAGTGCCCATGACTAGGTCGAGAGTACCCTCGCTAAGCATCTGTCTCGAGATCCGGTGGTAATCGTTGCGCGAGGAGTTTTGCGCACCGAAAGCGGCCGGTGTAGCTTCAGAGAATGGGACGCTCGTGACCACGCCAGCAGCCTTACCCACTCCCTTGGCGAGGCGCGCGGCAAACGCCACCGGATGACCAAAGTTGTCGTGATTGATCGCGCCGTTATACGTCTTCGTACCCGAGGAAAGCGCGGTACCGGCGGCCGCACTGTCAGTCGCGGCTGCGGCTAGGTAGCGATAGCCGGCAAACGGCAACGTCGGGTCCCCTGTCGGTCTTATGTCCCAAGCTCGCTCCGGCATATAGCCGACACGTGACACTGTATCGTGCGTAGGTGCTCGCTCGAGATTGAGCGGGTAGGTAGTGACTCCGTATCGCGCGGGAAAGCGCGCATAGGGCGCACCTTCGCGCGAACCATACTGCCAATAGGCAGCCGCATCCCACGTGCCCCAACCTGCACCATCGTTGATCATAACGATCACGTTCTTCGCCTGTGAGCCGCTCGACAAGCTCGCGCAGCCCGCTATGAGCATTACCAGCACTGCAGCGGCAACAACTCTGCCTGATCGACGCCACCGACTATTATTGCAACCCAACAGCATGCTAGAGACTTTGCTTGACGAATGCACAGATCAGTTCACCGGTCCAAAGTAGGCTTTATGCTACGAGATAGAGATGACCATTCTGTGTCGCTCAGCCGGACTTCAGAGCGAAGCCTGCTGCGTTATCACGGTACAATTTCGGGAAGATAGTCCCGCACTACTTTCAGGCCGATAGCGGCACTCCATAAACGCCCTCGCACTCTGCTGTTCGGCTATGTGGCGCTCAAGATAAAACGATAGGATCTGGCCTTTGGGGCGTTTTGCCCCCTCTAAACATTGACAATCGCGTATCATTGTCAACCGAGCTGTGACCTTCCCCCGCAAATTGGACAGTTCAAAACTGGAGCGTGGCTGCCCATCTAGCATCTGATCATGAACGAAATCCATGCTCCAGTGCTGGTTCGGCCCGGTTGGCACCGGTGGCTTGCCCCGAAGTAGCGCAATGCGCTTGCGACGCTTGACCTTCATTCGCAGTTGCAAGCCTTCCAGGCTGTAAAGGCGATACACCCGTTTCTTGCCTACATTCCAGCCTTCGCGTTGCAGCATCACTAACACGCGCCGGTAGCCGAACCTCGGACGACTCAGGGCAATGTCGCGAATGCGCTGACGCAGCGCGCTTTGGTCTCGCGCATGACTCTTGGCGTACCAGGTCGACCGTTGCAGCAATGCAAGTGCGCAAGCGCGCTGCACACTGATCTGGAAGCGCTCGTGCATCCAAGCCGCCAGCTCGCGCCGCTTGGCGGCCTTCAGACTTTTTTTCGCACCACCTCCTGCAGGATCTGCTTGTCCAGTGTCAGATCAGCGACGATGCGCCGCAGCCGTGCGTTCTCATCCTCGAGCTGCTTGAGCCTACGCAGTTCGCTTACACCGAAGTCGGCGTACTTCTTCTTCCAGGTATAGAAGGTCGCCTCCGACACACCAAGCTGCCGACAGACGTCGATCACCGGCGTACCGCTATCTGCCAGTCGCAGCGCATACGTGATCTGCTCTTCGGTAAATCTCGACCGTTTCATGGCTTCTCCTCGCCCCGCTTGGGGCGCTGAGAAGCAACCATACCTCTAGTTTTGACCTGTACGGATTTTCCGGGGGCACGTCACACACATCGAGCCACCAATTCCAGAACAACTTCATTACCATCCAAATCGCCCTTCTTTCAAAAAGCAATTGTACGGAGTCCGGTGCGCGCTGCAAACTTAGAGCCTGATTCAAAGACCCACAGAGCAGTCCTCATAATACTACTGCCTTTAAGGATCGCACTAAATCTCATTTACGGTAGCCACAGTCAAAGATGAAGGCTTAAACCGAGATCACTTTCCGCGTTCGCCCCAGAGCGCTCAGGAGTGATCAAGATGACTCAGCAGAAAGAACCCATAGCAACCGACATCGATCGGCGGGTGCTGCGCCGCGCCGAGGTAGAAGCAAAGACGGGATTCAAGCGCGCGCACATCTACAAGCTGATGAAGAAGGGCCAGTTCCCGAAGGCGCTGCGCCTGGGCGTGCGTGCGGTCGGTTGGGATTCGGTGGAAATCGACCAGTGGATCACCGAACGCTTGAACAACCGGGCTTAGGTCGCTCTCCGCGAGTTTCCTTTTTCATACGCAGGAGGGTGCCATGCGGGTGGTATCCATCATTTCGACCAAGGGCGGCGTGGGCAAGACGACCACCGCAGCCAACCTCGGCGGCCTGCTGGCCGACGCCGGCCTGCGCGTGCTGCTGCTCGATCTCGACGTGCAGCCGACGCTCTCGTCCTACTACGAGCTGGCGCTGCGTGCGCCCGGGGGCATCTACGAACTGCTCGCCTTCAATGAGCGGCAGATCGAGCAACTGGTATCCAGGACGACGATCGCTGGACTGGACCTGGTGCTCTCCAATGACGACCGCAGCGAACTGAACACATTGCTGCTGCATGCACCGGACGGCCGCCTGCGCCTACGTCACCTGCTGCCGGTACTAGAGCCCCGATACGACTTGGTCCTAATCGACACGCAGGGTGCCCGCAGTGTGCTGCTGGAGATGGCGGTGCTGGCGTCTGATCTGGCGCTATCCCCGGTAACCCCCGAGATCCTGGCCGCACGCGAGTTGCGCCGCGGCACCATCCAGTTGCTGGAGGACATCGCGCCCTATCGCCACCTTGGCATTGAGCCACCGCCGCTGCACCTGCTCATCAATCGGGTGCATCCGGTGTCCGCGAATGCGCGAATGATCCAGCAGGCGTTGCGGGACCTCTTCCAGCGGCACGAAGGCATCCGCGAGCTGGACACCGACGTACCGGCAATCGAGGCCTATCCGCGCGCCTCGACGCGGGGGTTGCCAGTCCATCGCGTCGAATACCGGCAGCCGCCCGGCAGAGTCGCGCCCGCAGCGCTTGATACGATGCGCTCGCTCGCCACCGAGCTCTTTCCGCAGTGGCGCGAGCAACTGGCCCTGGTGGTCAGGCGCCCGCCGAAGACCGACATCTCCGGGAGGAACCCCCATGGCCAACGCGCATGAATTGGCGCGTGGCCACAAGCGGCTGCGCGCCCTGATCGAGTTCGCCATCGGCGAGGGCTGGCACGTCGAACGAACGCCAGGCGGCCATCTGAAATTCACCAAGACCGGTTGCAAGCCGATCTACACCAGCTCGACCGCCAGCGATCACCGAGCCAGCCTGAACGCCCGTGCTCAGGTCCGCCGGGCCGACCGGCAGGGCCGTTCGCCCCAAGGGGCAGATCATGGCTGAGCTGACCCGCCAAGAGATGGCGACCAAGCTGATGGCTGCGGGATTCGAGCGCAACGGCCCGGCGGCCACGGCGCTGAGCGACCCGATCGCCGACACCCCGATGGTAGTCACTCTCGACCAGTTGCGCCCGTATGAGCATGATCCGCGCGTCAAGCGCAATCCGGCCTACGAGGACATCAAGGCTTCGATCCGCGAGCGCGGACTCGATGCGCCGCCGGCGATCACCCGGCGACCGGGCGATCCGCACTACATCATCCGCAACGGCGGAAACACCCGGTTGGCGATCCTGCGCGAGCTGTGGTCGGACACCCGGGACGAACGGTTCTTTCGCATTTCCTGCCAGTTCCGGCCATGGCCCGATCGCGGGGAGATCGTGGCGTTGACCGGGCACCTCGCGGAGAACGAGTTGCGCGGCGGTCTGACGTTCATCGAGCGGGCGCTTGGTGTCGAGAAGGCGCGCGAGTTCTACGAGCAGGAGGCCGGCACGACGCTGAGCCAGTCCGAGCTCGCGCGCCGCCTCGCGGCCGACGGCTACCCCGTTCAGCAGTCCCACATCAGCCGCATGCACGATGCGGTGCGCTATCTGCTGCCGGCCATCCCGACAGTGCTCTACGCTGGGCTCGGCCGACACCAGGTCGAACGCCTCGCCGTCATGCGCAAGGCCGGCGAGCGCACCTGGGAGCGCTATGCCAAAGGGCACGACCTGTCGCTGGATTTCGACGGCTTCTTCCAAGACGTGCTGTCCCAGTTCGACACGCAGGCGGACGAATTCTCGTCGCAGCGTGCGCAGGACGAGCTGGTCGGCCAGATGTCCGAATTGCTGGGCGTCGACTACGACGTGCTGAGCCTGGACTTGACCGAGTCCAAGACCAGGCACCGCGCCCTCGTCAGCGACCCATCGCCGCCCCCGGCGCCGCCAACTCTGCCCGAACCCGCTACGGAGACGCGACCAGCGCTCGATGCTCCGACGCCAACGGCGGTGCCGACCCCTGCAACGACGGCGCCCGCTTCATCTACCGCGCCGGCCCCTCCGCCCACTGCCTCTCCGCAAACGGATGCTGTCGAAGAAGACTCGGCCGCGCAGAAGCGGATTCAGAGCCATGTCGTCTCGCCGGTGCCCACTACCGAACGCCTGCAGTCAATCCAGCGCATGGTGGCCGACCAGTTGGGCGATCCCCTGCCACCTGACTTCGCGGCGAACGTGCTGCAGTCGATTCCGGTGCAAGCCGGCGGGCTGTACCCCATCTCGGATATCTGGCACATTGAGCCCGGCCTGGACTCGCCCGATCGGCTGCGCATCCACATCGCTCAGTTCGCCCGCGAGATCGCCGCCGAGTCGGCCCTCGCCGAGCACGTCGAAGACCGCGCCGACGGCATCGGCTTCGCGTGCTCCGAGGTCGCTGCGGATCCGCCCGAGGCGCGCCGCGCGGTGCTTGCGTTGCTCTCCGCGCTCAGCGGCCAATCGCGCGCGAACAGCCAGGTCATCGCCCATCTGCCGGGGCTGCTGTACGGCCACGGCGATCCCTCGAAGCGCTTGAGCGACACCGCGCTGGTCAAGCTCTTTCGGCTGTTGCGCCTGGCCCGGCGGCTACTGGAAGCCGGCACCACGGCCTCGGGCCCCTGAGCGAGGAGGCACCGATGAGCGCACCGCACCCGCTGAACCAGGCTGTCATCGCCCAGGCGCTGTTCGACCTGCGCAACGGCCAACTGCGCCGCTGCAAGGCCATGGGATTCGGCGAGGAAGAACTCGATGCGCTGAAGCATCCTGCCCTGGTGAGCGTCCTGGCCAACGCGAATGTGTCCTGGTGCTCGGTGAGCATCAACCGTGAAGTCCTGCAGCGGTTGCTCAAGCAGGCGCAGGACGTGGAGAAGGAGATCGCCACGGTCGACCGCATGCTGCGCTTGGGCGCCAGCACGGAGATGGTCAGCCGCTTCTATGGACTGACCCATCAGGAAGTCGCCCTGCGGCGCGAGATTCTGAGGTTGCCCAAGCGCAAGGGGCGCCATCCCGTGCTGGACGAGCAGCAGGACACTGCGCTGTGGAACCAGTGGAAGGCGCTGACCACCGCCAAGGGGATCGAGTTCGACGATGACGCCTCTATCCTGGATGCCACGATGGATCTCGCGGAAGGTATGGCGCTGCCGCTGTCGGTGGTCTGGTCGACCATCAAGGCCTGGATCGACCAGGGGCTGGGTTAGCCGATGGCGGTGGGTGACGCACCCCGGCGCCAAGGCCCGGTCGCACTCGCCGATCTGTTTGATGGCGTGCTCAAGGCCCTCGCGCCCAAGCCCGAGGCGCCGGCACCTGCCGCGGACCGCTTCCTCTACAGCGGCAACCGCCACGAGAGCGTCCCGCGACGGCTCTTCCTCGACCGCAGGCTGACCCCGCTGGAGCGCAATGCCTGGCAAGTTTTCCGGCTGCTGCTCAATGACGACGGCGTCACCGCGTTTCCGACCTACGAGCAATTGCGTCCCTGGCTCGCCACGATACCGTGCAGCGCGCAAGCCTCGCACGAGACCGTGGCACGCGCGCTGACGCTGCTGCGCCTGACCTGCTGGCTGAGCCTGGTGCGCCAGGGCGACGGGCTGGCAGAAAGTTACCCACAAGAGGACGCTGGGCACGAATCCGAAGAAGGCTCGACGCCCCTTCTTCGGAACGCCGTGGGGCCGTCTTCGGAATCCGAAGCAGGCGCGAAACCCGCATCGAACGGCTCTCTTCGGAATCCGAAGCAGGACCGTACAGTACGTAAGGAAAGTATTGATGAAGTACGTACTACCGCGCGGGCGCGCGCGCCAGACGGCGTGGAGTGGCCGACGCGCTTCACCGGTTTGATGGCCAAGCAGCAAAGGGGTGTCATGGTGGCGCTGCAGCAGGTCCAACCTGCATTGCGTCAGGCCGTGCTCGACGAATGGGACGCACGCTGCCGTGGTAGCTCGATCCGCAATCCTGCGGGTTACCTGTTCGGAATCATCCAGCGCGCCATCCATGGCGAGTTCAATGCCCGGGCCGCGCAACCTAAGGCGGCGGCACCTATGCCGCAGCCCCCGCGATCTCCGAAGCCCAACGTGGTGCCACCGGAGGTCGCCATGCAGCACATCAACCGATTGCGCGAACTGCTACGCAAAAGCTGATCGCGCAGCCCTGCCCAACAGACCTCAATGGACGTCCGTGGAACTATCCCCAAGGGATAGCGCAGAGCTACTCGTTCGCGCGTTACCTGCCCGATATGTCGCCGCTCCACGAGGTCACGTCCAACTGCAACGTCATCCAATCACTGAACGCCCGCGTCTTGGCTGGCACCAATCGCGCGGATGGATGCACCAGGTAGATCGTCTCGTTGTTCTCCACGGGATGGTCAGGCAGCACTGGCACCAGCCGGCCACTGCACAGTTCCGGGCCTGCCAGCCAGTCGGACACCATGGCGATGCCTGCACCGGAAACGGCTGCTTGGACGAGGCTTTGCGCATCGTCCGTGACCAGCGGGCCTGCGATCCGAATCGCCGTTGCCTTGTCACCGTCGCGCAGGTGCCAAAGGGGGTGCGAGGCCAGGCGGGAGAACCCCAGGCAGGCGTGTTGCGCAAGATCGGCTGGCCGGATAGGCGTACCGTGCGCTTGCAGATAGGCGGGCGACGCACAAAGCATGCGCCGCGATGGCGCGAGCCTGCGCGCCACGAGCCTGCTGTCGGTCAATGTTCCGATGCGGACAGCCACATCGAAGGACTCCGCAACCAGATCGACATAACGATCCTCGAAGGCCGTCTCCACGACCAGATCGGGATAGGCCGCCAGGAAGGCGGGAAGGATCGGGGCAACCCACATCCGGCCGAAGGTCGCAGGCAAGGCGATGCGCAGCGTGCCGCGCACGCCAGCCGCCGCTGCTGCGGTGTCCTGCTCGATCTCCTGCAAGGCTTGCAAGGCACCGCGCATGCGCTGATGGAAGGCTTCGCCCGCTTCCGTCAATGCCAGCCTTCGCGTGGTGCGCTCCATGAGGCGCACGCCAAGGCGCTTTTCCAATGCCGTGACGCGCCGCGAGAGGATGGAGCCATCGCGCCCCAGCGCCTGGCTGGCGGCGGTGAAGCCACCATGCTCGACGGCGGCCAGGAAAGCCGTGATCTGCTCGAACTCGGCGCCGTTCATATCTGCATTATTTGCAGCAGTCATTTGCGTTCAAGCCATATTATCACTTTCTGAAGAATTAATTAGCCTATAGGGCAATCGTCAAGCCCTCGGCTCTATGCGCATCCGGCGTGGACGGAGGGCGCCTCGGAGCTGCGATGGAGAAGACACGTTCGGCGGTCGCCGTAGACGACCGATACAAGGTACTGGCGGCGATCTGCGTTTCCGCGATCATCATTCCCCTGGTATTCACCGGGCCGGCGATCTCCACGCCGGCG
>CAADII010000029.1_pt1 | contig 95980 bp, 83 predicted proteins | sample 2381371 | NCBI WGS metagenome assembly CAADII01 (sample SAMEA5147523, study PRJEB30075) | plant metagenome | biome: Evergreen rainforest; feature: Forest; material: Leaf | place: Madagascar | collected 2016-11 | reverse complement strand
TCCACTACTACAACCACCAACGCATCCGGCTCAAACTCAAAGGCCTGAGCCCGGTGCAATACCGGACCCAGGCCTTGGCCGCCTAGACTTTTAAACTGTCCAACTTCTGGGGGTCAGTTCAACCGCCGTCCAACACGGCCAGGGGCTTGTTCTCGTAGGTGCGCGTGTAGCAAACCTTCACGGTTGACATGCTTAGAACTCCAGCTCGGGCGTCGCGTAGCGCGCCACGTTGTGATGGTGGTAGGCGACCTGCTCCATGTGACTGCGCAACGCGGCCAGGGTCGCCTCGGTGTCGCCGACCGTGGGGTCGGCATAGAACGCGGTCAGCAGCTGCAGCGCACGGGCGCAACCGCTGTTGACGTCCAGCAGGTCGGTGGTCTCGGCACGCTTGCCAGTGGGCATGTCGATCACGATCTTGCCGGCGCTCGAGGCCAGCCAGGTTGTGGCGAAGTTGCAGCCGCAGGCCAGCTCGTAGGTCGGGATCAGGATTGCCGGCATGCGCCCGGTTGCCAGCCATTTGTAGAGGGCGTCGTGGGTGACGCCCATGCGGTCGGCGATGCGCTCGACGGACAGGTTGTGCCTGTCAGCCGCGAAGTCCTTGCAGCCGCGCAGCGCGGCCGGCAGGCTGGTCGGGCGGAAGGATTTCCAAATGCGGCGGGTCATTGGAAACGTCCTCCGCGGGAGGCGTCCGAACTCCGGCCGACATGGAAATGGGGGGCATAGCAGAATGCCATCTCACCCCCCCTTCTTTGGAGAATCAGATGACCGACCGCATCCTTGAGCTGATGCAAGACCTGCAGTCCGAGGTGCAGCGCCAGGAGATGGAGTTGACTGTCCTGCGTAGCGGCTACCTCGTGCTGGTGCGACATCTTGCCCAGCAGTCGTCCGTAATGCTGCCTGGCCTGATAGCGGATCTGGAAATGATGGCGCAACCTCGGCCCGAAGAAGGCTGGCAAGCCGGGCACGAAGAACTTGCAGCTTTGCTACGGATCGCGCATGCCCAGCTAGGAGCGGGCCGGAAAGCTCCGCGGCCTCGGCCGGCGAAAGGGCGGTAAGATGACGCCGGGACATAACCGGCCTCACGCCGCAGCCAGGCGCGGGGTCAGCTCGGATATTTCGCCATCTTTCAGGCCCAGCTTGACCGCGATGTTGTGGGATTCTCCCCGCAGGCATTTGCGTTTGGGCGTGGCGTCGTCGTCGTTGACGATGGCGAGCACCAGGGCCGGCGAGAACCTGTGTTTTTTCGCCCAGCCCGAATACGACCACCCCTTGCGGGCGAACTCGGCGCGGACTTGAGAGCGCGTTTTGATCGGCACAGTGCGTCCCTATTTGGTATCACTTGTTGGCGCAAGTGATGTTTGTCTTGAACTTGTATAAGTGAATTATGGGCAACTAATTGCCCAATGTAAAGGGGAATTTATGTCCCTTGGTGATGGTTTTTTCGAGGTTGGCAAGCGCATCAGACTGCTACGCGGTCAGCTCACGCAGGCCGAATTCGCAGCGAGGCTTGGAGTTGACCGGAAGTCGGTCGTAGGTTGGGAGGCAGGCAAGAGACTGCCGGATGGCGCGTCGCTCCTTCGCCTGATGCAGGAGTTCGGTGCTGACGTCAATTTCTTGCTCACGGGGTCTATGCAAGCACCTGAGTCGGAGACGCTTACACCCAGGGAACGTGCGCTGTTGGACAACTACCGGCACAGCCCGCCGGAAGGCCAGCGCGTGATCGAAGGCACCGCCCGTCTGGGAGCGCAACCAGCAGCGGCGGCAGGCGGCAGCAAACGATGATTTCTGGCGCAGCGAGGATGGGCGTGTGGCGATCTACGTGATCGCCGCCGCGCTCCTGTTATTCGTTTTTTTTGGACTTGTCGGGTAACGAGAAATGTCCATTGCAACCAAAATGAGCAGTGCAGATGTGCCGATGCTGAGGGAGTGCACCGTGCTCGGTTCCAGCGGGTTCCCTTTTGCTGCGGGAGACGCGACAGTGATTGCCTTTTACGACAACGAGGTCAGTTGCAATAGCGCCACTCACCAGGTCAAGTTCTCCCTCTTGGAGTTGGCTGAGGTCTCAATAACTGGACCTGGCACAGTGACCACGGGAGGCGGTTTCATCGGCGGTGGGTTTGGCGTTGAAGGGACCTTACAAGGGATGGCCATCGCCGGCGTCCTAAACGCAATTACTACCAAGAAAAAGGTCCAGACGTTCATCACGCTAGTCACGAATTTCGGCGAACTCCATTTGCACTATGGGCAAATGGAGCCGGGCTCGCTTCGCATCTATTTGTCTGATGTGTTCGCCAAACTGCGACGCTTGAATTCACGGTGGATTCAGGACAGGGAGCAACTTATTGATAGCCAACGTGCGAAGGCAGCGATCACGGAAAAAGAGGCTGAGAATCTCAAGGCCCGCCTAGCGTCGCCGCCGGTTTGGCAGAATCTAAAGGTGGAGGCGGAAGCACGACTCCTCCTTGGCGATGCAACGCTCGAAAGCACTCCCAAGGGTATTTGTCCCAGTTGCGATAAGGTGATTCCCCTCCTTAGTGAAACATGCCCGCACTGCAGGGCGAACTTTGGAGAGTACGCATCCTGGAAAGTGCTTCCCATCGCGTAGACGTAGGAAGCAGTTGTTGCAGGCTGAGGGATCTCTTGAATGAAGCAAACTCCTAACCACAAAGCAAAACGCTTTATTTAGTAGGGTTCGCGCGCGCGCGGCAAAGTGCCGCGTATGGCTACCAAACGCGACCCTCTCCTGCATACCGTCACCACGACGGCCATCAATCCCGCGCTCGCGCTGCTACCCGCAGCGATGGACTCCCCGTCTGCTCGGGTGATGCTGCTCGCTGCGGGTTATCAAGAATCCAAGTTCCGCGAGCGCCTGCAGCGGCGCGGCGGGCCGGCGCGCGGATTCTGGCAGTTCGAGCTGGGCACGCAAGAGCGCGGTGGTGGCGTCTGGGGCGTCTACAAGCACGACTCCTCGCGCTACTGGCTGGACCAGTTGTGCCAGGCACGCGGCTGCCCCTTCCAGCCGCGGGACATCTACACCCGTATCGCCGAGGATGACGTGCTGGCCGCGGGCTTGGCGCGTCTGCTGCTGTTCACCGACCGCCAGCGCCTGCCGGCGCTGGGCGACATGCAGGGCGCCTGGGCGCTGTACCGCTACCGCACCTGGTGCCCCGGCAAGCCGCGGCCCGAAGAATGGCCGGACAGCTACGGCCTAGCGTTCGACTACGTGCAAGGTGTGGCGTGACGAAGCTGCGCCTGATCCCTCAATGCCGGCGCGCTGTACGTTTTCGCACGGTGTGGCTGGCTGCGGTCATCACGATTCTGGCGGTATTGCAGGCCGAGGTTCTGCCGCTGTTCGAGTTTGCGCTGCCGCCGGGTGTGTTCGCCTGGTCGACGAGTCTGCTGGCCACCATCGTTATCGTGCTCCGTCGCTTCGAGATGCCTGAGGGCTGGCCGATGTCGTGGCGTTTGACGTCGGTGCATGCGTCCCTCGCTCTATCGTGCCTGTCCATGATCCAAACGCAAGTGCTGCCGCTGTGGCAGGCGACGCTGCCGGATCGCGCCTATGCCTGGCTCACCGCCCTGCTCGGTGTCGCTGTAATCGTGGCCAGGCTTATCGCCCAGCCCGGTATTACCCCGCCGGGAGACCCGCGATGACAATTTCCCTCTTGCCCGCGAAGCTGGTCGGCGGCGGTGCTGTTGCCCTGGCCATTGGACTCGGGCTGCTGTACATGCGCTCCCACTACATCTATGTGGGCGAGGCGACCGTGCAGGCGCGTTGGGACCAGGCCGAGAACAAGCGCAAGGCCGCGCAGGCCAAGCTCCAGGCCGACGCGACCATGCGCGCCGCCCAGCTCGAGCGCGAGGAGCGCGAGAAAGACCAGTTGAAGCAACAGGAGGCCGAAAGGGTTGCTCATGAACAAGCTGAACGTGACCGCGCGCAGGCTGCTCGCGATAAGCAGTCTGCCGCTACTGTGCGCGGCCTGCGCGCAACCATCGCCCGGCTCAACGCCGAGCTGGATCGAATGCCCGGCGCCGACCAGGATACCGAGCGCGGCGCCCTCGCTGATGGAACCCGTACCGCCCGAGAGCTATTCGGATCGTGCGCAGGCCGATATAGCGAAGTGGCATCAGACACTGACCGATACCGCGACCAGGTAGTCGGCCTGCAGGCGTTCGTCAACGATGTGTGCCAGGCGGGCGGCGTGGCCGCCCCGGCGAATTGAGGGGAAGCAATGCAGGTTGATATGGAGTCCGTGCGGACGTTCGCACTGGTGTTTGGCAGCGTGTTGCTGCCCATCGCATCGATGATCTACACCTGGATCGCCACGCGCGACAAGGACAACGCGGCGCACATCGACGCTGTCGAGAAGGTCTTGCACGAGCATGTGGCGCGCCTCACCAGTCGGCAAGACCAGGTCGAAGCCGCGATCAAGAACCTGCCGCGGGCGAGCGAGCTGGCCGATCTGAAAGCAGACCTGCGCGGCCTGCAGGCCCAGCAGGATGCGCTGCTGCGCGAAACCAAGACGACCCGGGTTTCCATCGCGCGGATCGAAGATTTCCTGATGAGGAAGTAGCCCCATGAAACCCGATTTTGCCGCCCACATGGCCGAAGACCGCCGCCTGGTCGTGCTGCGCGTGCTGCTCGAAAGCGCCGCCTATACCGCCAACGAGTTCATCCTGCTCGAGATGGTTGGCCGGTTCGGCCACGTTGTCTCCAATGATCGCCTGCAGGCGGACCTGGACTGGTTGCAGGAGCAGGGTTTGCTGACGTCCGAGCATGTCGCCGCGGTTCGCATCGTCAAGCTCACCGCGCGCGGCGCCGACGTGGCGCAGGGCCGTGCCATCGTGACCGGCGTCAAGCGCCCGCGTCCGGAGTAAATCATGGCGCGGCGATCCAGCGTCACCAAGCAGCCCAAGGAGATCGAGGCCGAGGTCAATCGCCTGATCCGTGACGGGTTCACGATTGACGAGATCATGCAGGCCCTCTCGCAATTGGGCGTCAGCGACATTTCGCGCTCGGCGATGGGCCGATATGTCAAATCGGCCCGCGAGTCGTTGGCGACGTACCGCCAGGGGCAGGAGGTCGCCAAGGTGTGGCTGGATCGGCTGGAAGCTGAGCCCGAAGGGGATGTTGCGCGCCTGCTGCCTGAGATGCTCCGCGCCCTGGCGTTCCAGACCTTGAGCACGCTGGGCGACTCGGACAAGGCGGTCAAGCCGATGGAGGTCATGTTGCTGGCCAAGGCGCTGAAAGACCTGGGCGGCGCCAGCAAGGACAACGTAGCCATCGAGCTGAAGATGCGCCAGGTGCGAGAGGAGACCCGCAAGGCACTGCTGGCCGAGCAGGCCAAGCAGCTCGATACCGTTGGCAAGAAAGACGGCGTGAGCGCGGAAGCGATGGGCAAGATTCGGAAGGCCCTGGGGATCGACTGATGGCCAAGGCCAAGGGCAACGCTCGCGTCATTCCCGCCAACCCTGACGCCATCTTTCTGCCGTTTCAGTCGGCATGGATCAAGGATGATTCACGCCTGAAGCTGATGGACAAGAGCCGCCAGATCGGCTTGTCCTGGGCAACCGCCTACAAGGCCGACGAGCGCACCGCGGCGCAAGGCGCACGCAACGACCAATGGGTGTCGAGCCGCGACGATCTGCAGGCGCGCCTGTTCATTGAAGACTGCAAGATGTGGGCCGGTGTGATGAACCTAGCCGCCCAGGACCTGGGCGAGATCGTGCTCGACCCGAAGGACAAGATCACCGCCTATGTGCTGCAGTTTGCATCCGGCAAGCGCATCCACAGCATGAGCAGCAACCCTGATGCCCAGGCCGGGAAGCGGGGCGGGCGTGTCCTGGACGAATTCGCGCTGCACCCGGACCCGCGCAAGTTATGGTCTATCGCCTATCCCGGTATCACTTGGGGCGGCGCGCTGGAGATCATCAGCACTCAGCGCGGCTCGCAGAATTTCTTTAATCAACTGATTCGTGAGATCAAGGAAAACGACAATCCAAAGCGGATCAGCTACCACCAGGTCACGCTGCAGAAGGCATTGGAACAAGGGTTTCTGTACAAGCTGCAGCAGATGCTGCCGGCCGATGCCGAGCAGCAGGCGATGACCGAGGCCGACTACTACGAGTTCGTGCGCAAGGGTTGTGCGGATGAAGAATCCTTCCGCCAGGAATACTGCTGCGACCCGGCCGACGACGATGCGAAGTTTCTGGAATACAGCCTCATCACGTCGTGCGAATACGCTGGCGGCACACGTTGGCAGCGCGGCTTGGCCGACCCGGTGCAGGGGCGGTTGTACTGCGGCGTGGACATCGGCCGCAAGCGCGATCTCACGGTCCTATGGGTCGTCGAACAGTTGGGCGATGTGCTCTACACCCGGCACGTCGAAACGATGGAAAAGATGCGCAAGAGTGCCCAAGAGGCGATTCTCTGGCCGTGGATCGAGCGATGCGACCGCACCTGCATTGACGCGACCGGGCTGGGCATTGGCTGGGCGGACGATGCCCAGGACGAGTTCGGCGAGCATCGCGTCGAGGCCGTGACGTTCACGGCCCAGGTCAAGGAAGCGCTGGCGTTTCCTCTGCGCGGCGACATGGAAGATCGTGCTGTGCGCATCCCGGCCGATCCCGTCATTCGAGCGGACCTGCGCAAGGTGAAGAAGACCACGACAGCCGCCGGCAACATCCGGTTTGTCGCAGAAGCCGACGATGCCGGCCACGCCGACCGTTTCTGGGCGCTGGCGCTGGCACGTCATGCCGCATCCTCGCCGGTGGCCCCCATCGAGTACTACAGCAGCGGCCCGCTGGTCGCGGCATCAGACGTTTCAGGATTCCTGCATGGCTAAGATCCGCCACCGCCGTAACCGGCCCCAGCCCGATTTCGCCGAGCGCGCTACCTCGCGCCCCGAACTGGAGACCGAGGTCGCCAATCGTCTCGTCGACCCATTCGAGCCGCTCTACATGGGAGTGCTTCGCACCAATGACCCGCTGCTGCTGGAGCGTGGCCAGGGCGGCATTGCCATCTACAAGGATCTCAAGCGTGACGGCAAGGTGTTTGCCGCCATGCAGAAGCGCCGCCTGGCGCTGATCGGCTACGACTGGACCGTGACGCCGGTGCGTTCGTCCGCCAAGGCCGATGATGATGCCAAGACCCTGACCGATATCCTCAAAGAGGTCGGTTTCGATAGCCTTTGCAGCCAAATGCTGGATGCGACGCTCACGGGGTTTGAAGTGTTCGAGAAGGTCTGGACTGTGCGCGATGGCATGGTGGTCCCCAAGCGCATCGTCAAGCGCGCCCAGCGACGCTTCGTTTATGTCCAGGAGGACCCGAACCAGCCGCCCGCGTTGCGGCTCCTGACCCGCGAGGACATGCTCCGTGGCATTGAGCTGCCGGAGCGCAAGTTCATCGTGCATCGAGTGAACCCCGATGACGACAACCCGTACGGGATGGGGCTTGGCCTGCAAACCTACTGGCCCGTGTTCTTTAAGCGGGCGGGCATCATCGCCTGGAACAAACGGCTGGCCCGCACTGGATCGCCGGTTCCGTGGGGAAAATATCCGAACAACGCCGGCCCCAAGGAAAAGGCGACGCTGTTCGACAGCCTGCGCGCGTTGAGCAACGACGGCGTGCTCATGACGCCGGTCGGCGCCGATGTTCAACTGCTGGAAAGCCGGCTGGCTGGCGGCAGCATCAGTTCCGAGCGCGAGCTGGCCGAGTACATGGATGACTGGATCGCGGAAGTCTGGACGGGCGAAGCGCCGCGTGGAAAATCGGGCGGTGCAATGGCTGCCGCCAGCGAAGAACGCGAGTCCGTGCGCCTGGGCTTGACCAAGGGCGATAGTGACCTGTTGTCCGAAACGGTCAAGGCGCAGTTGCTCGACGATATCTGCTACTACAACGGCCTGGAGGCCTGCCAGGTCTATCGCAACATCAAGGCGGCGGAGGACCTGAAGGCGCAGAGCGAAACGGACAAGAACATCGCGGAGCTGGGTTTCGAGCCGTCCGAGGCGTATATCCAGGATCGCTACGGCGAGGGTTGGACCAAGAAGCAGCCGGCGCTGGCGGTGACGACCGGACGCAGCCAGCCGCCGCCAGCAAGTACCGAGCACGCCGAGTTCGCCGAGCCCAGCGCCGGCGCACAGGCTGCTATCGACCAGGCTGTCGATGCCGTGACCGACGGCGAGCTGCAGGCGGCCATGCGCGGCATCTTCGAGCCGCTGCTGGCCGCTATCGAGGGCGCTGACAGCTACGAGGATGCGCTGGCGGCCGCACAGGCCGCCTACCCGTCGATGGATGACAGCGCCTTGCAGGCGTTGATCGCCAACGCCGTATTCGGCGCCGATGCCTACGGGCGCCAGGTCGAGGACTGACGTGGCCACCATCACCGCCAACCTGCGGCAGGCACCGGCCGACGCCGTGGCTTTTTTCCGGGGCAAGGGCCTGGAGATCACGTGGGACTGGCATGAACTGCGCCGTGACAGCCACACCCGCGCATTCACGGTCGCCAAGGCGACCTCGCTGGACGTGTTGCGCACGATCCACGATGCCGTCGACAAGTCCGTCAGCAGCGGGATGACATTTGAGGAGTTCAAGCGCACGCTGCGGCCGCGCCTCGAGATCCTCGGCTGGTGGGGACGGCAGCAGTTGCTGGACGCCGACACCGGCGAGTTGACCCAGGTTCAGCTCGGCAGCAACCGCCGCCTGCGCACGATCTACCAGACCAACGTCCAGACGGCCTATATGGCAGGGCGGTACAAGCGCTATCTGGCAGACGTTGAGCACCGGCCGTATTGGCGCTACATCGCCATCCTGGACGGGCGAACCCGCCCCGCGCATCGGGCGCTGCACGGAAAGGTTTTCCGCTGGGACGACCCTATCTGGAAGGTGATCTGGCCGCCCAATGGCTGGGGTTGCCGATGCCGCGTCCAGGCGCTCAGTGAAGCGGAATTCCAGCGCCTGGGTGAGCCGCTGGAAGACGGCAGCAAGGCAATTTCGACCATCCAGGTCCCGATCAACAAGGCCGGCGACGTCATGGACCTGCAGGTCGTGCGCTACACCGACCAAAACGGACGGTCCGCCGTGTTCCGGCCCGACCCCGGCTGGGACTACAACCCCGGCGCCTCGTATGCTGGCGAGCAGTCCCTGGCGAAGATCCTGGCGCAGAAGATCGACAAGGTGCCGCCCGAACTAGGCTCGACGGTCGCGGCGAACATCGTCGATAGCCAGCAGGTGCGGGCGCTGCTCGATGATGCCTGGCAAAGCTGGGTTCAGGGCGTGCTGGACGATCCCGTTGCCCGGAAGCGGCAGATGCTGCTGGGGTTCCTACGCCCGCAGGACGTTGGGGCGCTGCAGGCGCGCGATATCGCGGTCGACAACGTCGTCATCCTGGCCGAAGACAGCCGCCTGGTCGGCCGCAAGGCGCTGCGTCATGGCGCGGCTGGCGATGCACTGACTGCCGAGAACTGGCTGGATCTGTCGGCAAGCCTGCGTCAGCCCCAGGCTGTGCTGTTGGATAAAGCCAACGGCACGCTGCTGTATGTGCTGCCTGGCGAAAACGGGTTGGCCCAGCGCATTGTGGTGGCGCCCAGCTACGCCTCTCGATCCCGGACGGCCAGCGCCAGCCTTCGCTCGGCCTACTGGTCCGACGTTCGGGATCTGCAGGGGGGAATCAGTGGCGGAAACCTCGAACTGCTGGAGGGTTCCCTGGAATGAGGTCCCACGCATGGATGGCCTGCCGTCCCATCATCCGGCCTAAGGGCATGTCGCCCTACCGCCCGTGCTCGGCGCGCAGAAAATTTCCGGCGTCATGCGTGGAATCCATAGGATACCGCTGTGGCTGACCCGTGGAAAGTCATAGTCGACAGCAGGGATGCCCTGGCCAAGCTCGACAAGGCGGACCGGCTGCTGGCGAACACTACGGCGTTGTATCGCAGCATCGCTGGCGTGCTCGAAAGCGTTGTCGAGGGGAACTTCGAGGCCCAGGGCCGGCCGGCCTGGGCGCCGCTGGCGAAGTCGACTATTGCCCGACGCACGAAGCGCAACAAGGGCAGCAGCACGCTGAAAATCCTCCAGGACCGGGGCATCCTCGCCAGCAGCGTTTCCAGCGATTACGGGGCCGATTTCGCGCAGATCAGCGCTGGCGGCGCCGCGGCCGACTATGCCGCCGTCCATCAGTTCGGGGCAACCATCACACGGCCGGCGCACAGCACCAAGGTACGGTTGCGCACCGATGCACGCGGCCGGCTCCTGCGGCAGGCCGGCAACAAGAACCTGGCCGTGTTTGCCAAGGACTCGCACCAGCGTGCTCGAGAAAGCTGGCACGAAGTGGGCGAATACACCGTCAAGATTCCCGCGCGGCCGTACATGCCGTTTCGCGGGCCGCCCGAGGCGCCGGTGCTGCAGCCCGAGGCGGAAACCGGCGTGCTGGAGCTGGTTGAAAAGATGCTGCAGCAGGCGTTCGAGTAGCGTTACCCACCAGAAGGAAGACTGCTATGTGGTGCAAGAACCTGAAGATTTACCGCCTATCGCCGGCCTGGTCACTCTCGGCCGACGGGCTGGAGTCCAAGCTCGCCGCAACGGCGTTTGTGTCCGGTACGGACCTCGAGGCTCACAGCATAGGCTGGGTGCCTGTGCGCGAAAACGGCTCGCTGGTGCATTCTGTGCAAGGCCAGATGCTGCTGTCGCTGCGTACGGAGAAAAAGCTCCTACCCGCGGCCGTGGTCAACCAGGTCGCCAAGGCGCGCGCCGCGGAACTGGAGGCGCAGCAAGGCTTCAAGCCGGGCCGCAAGCAGATGAAGGAACTGAAGGAACAGGTCTTCGACGAACTGCTGCCACGGGCTTTCGCCATCACCCGCGATACGACGGTCTGGATCGACCCGGTCGGCCACTGGCTGGTCATTGATGCCGCCGCGACGGCCAAGGCCGACGAAGTGCTGGGCCTGCTCGCCAAGTCGGTTGAGCCTTTTCCGGTAGAGCCGCTGTACGTCCGGCTATCGCCCGCCGCGGCTATGACAAGCTGGCTGGCCAGCGACGAGGCGCCCGCCAACTTCACCATCGACCAGGACACGGAACTCAGCGCGGGCGGCGAAAGCCGTGCCTCGGTCCGCTATGTCAAGCACGCTCCCGAGCAGGACGACGTGCGCCGCCAGGTAGCTACTGGCAAGCAATGCACCCGCCTGGCCATGACATGGGCTGACCGGGTATCGTTCGTGCTGACCGAGGGATTGGACGTCAAGCGGGTCGCACCGTTGGACGTGCTCAGGGAGAACGCCGACTCTGCCGGCCTGGCCGAAGACCAGCGCTTTGATGCCGACATGGCCCTCATGACCGGCGAGTTGAGAAAGCTGCTGAACGACCTGGTCGAGGCGCTGGGTGGGGAAAAGGGCGGCGCAAACCGATTCACTGGCTGAAAAGGAATTTCAGCGGTGGCCCAATAAATCCCCGTCTAGGCCCGCCAAATCCCGGATTTATCTCAATCCTCACCCTGTGAATGTCTCACTCCCCTTCAAATAAGGCAGCTTTTGAGAGAGTGGGGGGCGGGGGTTGGAGGGAGGTAGCAGCGCGCTTCGGGCTACGGACGCCGCTTGGCGGCATTACCTGCTTGGGGAGGCTGCTCCACCATCCGCATGGGGCGGCCGAAGCCGCCAGGCTCGTCAATGCGTCTCGGCGCCTCTGCACGCGCAAGACAGCCGTCATTCAGTCACGATGACGGAACAACGCTTCCAAGCAGACAACGCAGTCTGACGGGGGCCCCCGCCCGAAGCGCGATGCCACCCACCTCCACTCCCCTTCCCCCCTCTCCCAAAAGCTGCCCCTTTTGCTTTTCCGAATGCTCAGCAATGGGCGCTGTGGGCGCCCATTGCTGAGCGGCAAGCCGAGATCTTCGGGCAGGCAGCGGGCGCAGCGCAAGAATGCGAGCAGGACTCCGGTGACTGACTCCGGTACACACCACTCAACCGCAGGACGTCGAGGGTGGGCGGGACGGCGGGCGCCTTCTGCGGGGGGCGGGGCGCTGTGGGCGCCCCACCACGCGGCAGGCGACCGACGGCACGACCACACTCGGCGGCCGTCAACGTAGCGGTGCACAAACCGTCAACTTAGCGGTGCATAGCCCTCATACCTAGCCCCCTACGCCGTCGTAAACCCAGCAGCCTCATCCGGATGCCCCGGCTTCCCCACAGAAGAAGAAGGCACCGACTCCGCCCCAGGCGTCAACTCAGCCGGATCGAAATCATCCACGGCAACCACCGCAGCCACGGCCTCTTCGGCAGCCTGCAACCGTGCCGCCTGATCCTCCGTCAGCGCCCCCTTCGCATGCGCGTCGCGCCAGTTCCGGGTGCCCGCCTCGCGCAGGCGGTCATACAGCGGCTGCACCGACACCACGAGATCGAACGCCCGCTCCAGCTTGGCCAGGCCGACGTGGCCGCCGCCTTCGCGTTGCCAGATATCGCCCACGATGCGGTCACGCGTGGGTGACGGCGACAGCAGCAGTTCGGCGCATTGCTGGGTCAGCGCATCGCTGGGCCCCCCACGCGGCCCCAGCGGCAGCACCAGGGCCCGCAGCACCCAGGCCACCGGCCGCATCGGCAGGTTGGCCAGCACGCGATCCAGTGCGTGTTCGATGCGTTGCGCGCCGTGCGCCATGCACCAGCGCACCAGGGGCAGGTCGGCCTCGTTGCGGCCTTCGTCTTCCCAGCGCTTGAGCGTGGCAGACAGCAGATACAGCTCGGACAGGACATCGCCCAGGCGCGCCGAGATCATTTCCTTGCGCTTGAGCGCACCGCCCAGGATGCCCAGCGCCGCCTCGGAGACCAGTGCGAAGGCCGAGGCGTAGCGCGTCAGCCGGCGGTAGTCGCCGCTGACACGGCCGGCCGAGGGCGCCGGCCCCACGCGCCCGCCCGTCCAGGCCATGCCCCAGGCGCGCAGGCCGTTGCGCGCGGCATGCGCCGCGTGCTTCCAGAAAATGGCGTCGAAATCGTCCAGCCCACGCTCGGGGTCCCGGTCGCCCAGCGCCAGGATTTCCTGCATCAGGAAGGGATGGCTGCGGATGGCGCCCTGCCCGAAGATGATGAGGCAGCGCGTGAGGATGTTCGCGCCCTCGACGGTGATGGCCACCGGCACGGCACGGTACAGGCCGCCCAGGTAATTGTTCGGGCCATCGATCACCGCCTTGCCGGCGTGGATGTCCATGGCGTCGTCGACCGCCGAGCGCATGCGTTCGGTCGCGTGGTACTTCATGATGGCCGAGACCACGGCAGGCTTGTGCCCCTGGTCCAGCGCGGCGCAGGTCAGGCGGCGCGCGGCCTCGATCTGGTAGGCGCTGGCGGCCAGGTAGCCCAGCCTGTCCTGCACCCCTTCGAACTTGCCGATGGCGATGCCGAACTGCTTGCGCACCCGGGCATAGGCGCCGCTGGTGTGGGCCGAGAACGTGACCGCCGCCGCCGACAGCGAAGGCAGGGAAATGCCGCGTCCCGCCGCCAGGGCGCTCATGAGCATCTGCCAGCCGTGGCCCGCGCGCTCGGGGCCGCCGATGAGCGCGTCCAGCGGCACGAAGACATCACGTCCCTGGTTGGGGCCGTTCTGGAACATCTGCATGGCGGGCAGGTGACGGCGGCCGATTTCCACGCCGGGCGTGGAGACCGGCACCAGGGCCACCGAGATGCCGATGTTCTCCTTTTCGCCCAGCAGGTGGTCCGGATCGCTCAGCTTGAAAGCCAAGCCCAGCACCGTGGCCACGGGCCCCAGCGTGATGTAGCGCTTGCGCCAGTTCAGCCGGATGCCCAGCACTTCCTCGCCATCGACCATCTGGCGGCAGACCACGCCGGTATCGGTCATGGACGCCGCGTCGGAGCCTGCCTCTGGGCTGGTGAGGCCGAAGCACGGCACCTCGCTGCCTTCGGCCAGGCGCGGCAGCCAGCGCTGGCGCTGTTCCTCCGTGCCGAACTGCATGAGCAGCTCACCCGGGCCCAGGGAATTGGGCACCATCACCGTCACGGCGGCGGTCGAGGAGCGCAGGGACAGGCGGCGCACCACCTCGGAATGCGCGGAAGGCGAGAAGCCCAGGCCGCCGTATTCCTTGGGAATGATCATGCCGAAGAAGCGGTGCTGCTTGATGAAGGCCCACGCTTCGGGCGGGAGGTCGCGCCGTGACCATTGGATGTCCCAGTCGTCCAGCATGGCGCCCAATTCGGCGACAGGGCCGTCGATGAAGGCCTGCTCTTCGGCGCTCAGCTTGGCGGGCGGCATCTTGCGCAGGCTGGCCCAATCGGGCTGCCCGGTGAAGAGATCGCCGTCCCACCAGACGTCGCCGGCGTCGATGGCCTCGCGCTCCGTGTCGGACAGGGTGGGCAGTGCGTTGCGTGCCCAGCGGAAGATGGGCTTCGTCAACGAATCGCGACGGAAGGATGTCTTGCTCATGCGCGCTCCTTTCTTTTCTGGCCGCCGCGCCATCGGCAAACGGCGCGAGCCTGGGCTGCGCCGGCGCCTCGGGCCGGTGTTTCGAGCAAGGGTACCAGAAAAGCCCCCTGCCGGCGTGCGCATTGCGCCCAGGGTTCACCCAGGGGTTGACCGAACTTAAGTGCGTGAACCGCTAGGCTTAGCCGAAGAACCAGTAGCACACCGCGATGGACGCCAGCACGCCGGCCAGGTCCGCCAGCAGCGCGCAGCCCACGGCATGGCGGGCCCGCTGGATGCCCACGGCGCCGAAATAGACCGCCAGCACGTAGAAGGTGGTCTCGGTGCTGCCCTGGACCGTGGCCGCGACCAGCGCGGGAAAACTGTCCACGCCGAAATGCTGCATGGTTTCCAGCAGCATGGCGCGCGCCGCGCTGCCCGAGAACGGCTTGACCAGCGCCGTGGGCATGGCGTCGACGAATCGCGTGTCGAGCCCGGCCAGCGTCACCAGCCAGCGCAGGCCGTCCAGCGCGAAGTCCAGCGCGCCCGACGCACGCAGCACGCCCACCGCGCACAGCATCGCCACCAGGTAAGGCAGCAGGCTCTTGGCGATGTCGAAGCCCTGCTTGGCGCCTTCGATGAAGGCGTCATAGACGGCCACCTTGCGCACCGCCCCCGCAATCAGGAACGCGATGATGAGACCGAAGAGCGTCAGGTTGCCCGCCAGCGCGGAAAAGGCGGACAGCGCCGCGGCCGAGAGACTGGCCGCGAAGGCCATGAGGCTGCCCAGCAGCAGGGCGGTGCCGCCCAGCCAGGCCAGTACGACCGGATCGTGCAAGCGCAAGCGCTGCATCCAGGCCACGGCAAAGAGCGCCGTCAGCGTGGAGGCGCTGGTGGCCAGCAGGATGGGCAGGAACACCATGGCCGGGTCGGGCGCGCCCTGCTGCGCCCGGTACATGAAGATGGTGACCGGCAGCAGGGTCAGCGACGACGCGTTCAGCGACAGGAACAGGATCTGCGCGTTGGTGGCCGTGTCGGGTTTCGGATTGAGCGTCTGCAGTTCGCGCATGGCACGCAGGCCGATGGGCGTGGCCGCGTTGTCCAGACCCAGCCCATTGGCGGCGAAATTGAGCGTGATGAGACCGATGGCCGGGTGGCCGCGCGGCACCTCGGGCATGAGCCGGGCGAACAGGGGCCCCAGCAGCCGCGCCAGCCGGTCGACCAGGCCCGCGCGCTCGGCGATGTTGAGAAAACCGAGCCAGAGCGTGAGCGTGCCGAACAGCAGGACCATCACTTCGACCGACAGCCTGGCCATGTCGAAGAGGCCGGCCACCATGCCGGCGAACACCTGCGGATCGCCCAGCGCCAGCCAGCGGATCAGGGCCGCGCCCGCGGCGATCAGGAAAAAGGCCAGCCAGAGAAAATTGAGCATCGCATCGCGCAAGAAAAGACTGCCTCGCACTGTACGCGATGCGGTGTCCGGGAAAAAGAGGCGCGGCCAGACCGGGGTGGAAATCCCTGTCCACGTCGGTATTCCCTTACTGCACGGCGGCCACCATCGGTGGGTATAGTGTAGGCACAACCATAACCCCATACGGAGCCAAGCCCATGCCATTGCGCCGCACCAAGATCGTCGCCACCCTCGGACCGGCCACCACCTCTCCCGAGAAAATCGAGGCCCTGATCGCGGCCGGCATGGATGTGGCGCGGCTCAACTTCTCGCACGGCAAGGCCGACGACCACCGCCAGCGCGCCGAGCTCGTACGCACGCTGGCCGCGAAGCAGGGCCGCTACGTCGCCCTCATGGGCGACCTGCAGGGCCCGAAGATCCGCATCGCGCGCTTCGCCGACAAGTCCATCCAGCTGCAGGTGGGACAGCCCTTCTCGCTGTCGAACAGCCACCCCAAGGACGCGGGCAACGACACCATCGTCGGCATCGACTATCCGGAACTGGTGCAGGACTGCCGCCCCGGCGACGAGCTGCTGCTGGATGACGGCCGCGTGGTGCTGCGTGTGGACGGCGTGGCGGGCGACGTCCTGCAGACGACCGTCACCGTCGGCGGTCCCCTGTCCGACAACAAGGGCATCAACCGCCGCGGCGGCGGCCTCTCCGCCCCCAGCCTCACCGACAAGGACCGCGCCGACATCCTGGTGGCGGCCGAGCTGAAGCTGGACTACGTCGCCGTGTCCTTCCCCCGCTATGGCAGCGACATCGAGGAAGCCCGCACGCTGCTGCGCGAAGCGGGCAGCGATGCCTGGATCGTCGCCAAGATCGAACGCGCCGAAGCCGTGGCCGATGACGAAGCCCTAGACGCCCTCATCCGCGCCAGCGATGGCGTCATGGTCGCGCGCGGCGACCTGGGCGTGGAAGTCGGCGATGCCGAGCTCGTGGGCATCCAGAAGCGCATCATCCAGCACGCCCGCACGCTCAACAAGCTCGTCATCACCGCCACGCAGATGATGGAGTCCATGATCGCCAGCCCGCTGCCCACCCGCGCCGAAGTGTCGGACGTGGCGAACGCCGTGCTGGACTACACCGACGCCGTCATGCTGTCGGCGGAAAGCGCATCCGGCAGCTTCCCCGTGGAAGCCGTGCAGGCCATGGCGCGCGTCTGCCTGGGCGCCGAAAAGCACCCCACCAGCACGCGCTCGCACCATCGCCTGGGCGAGACCTTCAGCCGCTGCGACGACACCATCGCGCTGTCGGCCATGTATGCCGCCAACCACTTTCCCGGCGTGAAGGCCATCATCAGCCTGACCGAAAGCGGGCGCACACCGCTCATCATGTCGCGCATCCGCTCCGGCGTGCCCATCTATTGCTACACGCGCCACGCCGACACGCAACGCCGCGCCGCCCTCTTCCGCGGCGTCTACACGATCCCCTTCGACGCCGCCCAGTTCGATCCGGCCGAGGTCAGCAACGCCGCCATCGCCGAGCTGACCCAACGCGGCCTCGTGGCCTCGGGCGACTGGGTCGTGCTGACCAAGGGTGACCTGCTGTCCGACAGCGGCGGCACCAATGGCATGAAGATCCTGACCGTGCCCTGAGCCAGCGCTGAACCGGTGATGTTGCGCCGCAAGGCGCCACACGCCCACAATCCATCGGATAATCGCTGGCTGAGCCCGGCTCACGGCATCACGCGCATGCCAGACCGGGCCAAACGTGACCGCCCGAAGGCGGCAAGACACCAAGACATAGCATTCGGAGACAAGCAGACGTGAAGATTGTGATCGCCCCCGACTCCTTCAAGGAAAGCCTGAGCGCCGCCGGCGTGGCCGAGGCCATCGCCGAGGGCGTACGCCTTGCCGTGCCGCAAGCCCAGATCGTCTGCGTGCCCATGGCCGATGGCGGCGAAGGCACGGTGGATGCGGTGCTCGCGGCCACGGGCGGAGACCGCAGAACCCTGCACGTGCGGGGCGCCCTGGGCGCGGAACAGGAGGCGCACTGGGGCTGGCTGGACGGCAAGACCGCCATCATCGAAATGGCCTCGGCCGCCGGCCTGGAACAGATCGCCCCGCCTGACCGCCGCCCCTTGGAAGCATCCAGCTACGGCGTCGGCCAGTTGATGCGCGCAGCGCTGGACGCCGGCGCCACCCGCATCATCCTGGGCCTGGGCGGCTCGTCCACCACCGACGGCGGCGCGGGCATGCTGCAGGCCCTGGGGCTGCAGCTGCGCGACGCGCAAGGCAAGGAACTCGGGCCCGGCGGCGCGGCGCTGGCCTCGCTCGACAGCATCGATGCCAGCGGGCTCGATCCGCGCCTGGCAGACACCCGCATCGACGTCGCCTCCGACGTGAACAATCCGCTGTGCGGTCCCAAGGGCGCGGCCCACATCTTCGGGCCGCAGAAAGGCGCCACGCCCGAGCAGGTCGAGCAACTGGACCAGGCGCTGTCGCGTTTCGCGGATGTCTCGGCCCGGCATCTGTCGCGCGACGTGCGCGAGCAGCCCGGCGCGGGCGCGGCCGGCGGCCTGGGTTTCGGCGCCTATGCCTACCTGTCCGCCAGCTTCCGCCCCGGCGTGGAGATCGTCGCCGAACTGGGCGGCCTGGCCGCCCACATGGAAGGCGCGGCGCTGGCCTTCACCGGCGAAGGCCGCATGGATGCCCAGACCCTGCACGGCAAGACCCCCGCTGGCGTCGCCGGCATCGCACGGCAGGCTGGCGTGCCCGTGGTGGCCCTGGTCGGCTCGCTGGGCCCCGGCTACCAGGAACTGTATGGGGCCGGCATCAGCGCCGCGTTCAGCCTGGCGCACGGCCCGATGACGCTGGAAGACGCCTGCCGCGACACCGCCGCCCTCCTCTCCGCACGCGCCCGCGACGCCATGCAGCTGTGGCTGGCTGGCAGGAAACACGTGCTGTAGGCACTCACGCCTGTCCCTGCATCACCAAAAACAAAGCCGCCCCAGGGCGGCTTTGTCGCGTGCGCACAAGACGAATCGGCTCAGTTCGACAAGCCGACGCTGTGCGGCTTGCCCGGCCCCACCCTGCCCGCGTCGGTCAGGGCGTCGGCCAGCGCAATGAACTGCGCGACCGACAGGGTCTCGGCACGCGCGGTGGGCGCAATGCCAAGGGCATCCCAGTCGATGTCGTCGGCCCAATCGGCCAGGCCGCGCCGCAGCATCTTGCGGCGCTGCGCGAACGCACGCGCCACCACCTGTTCCAACGCCGCTTCGCTCTTGGCGCGCAGCCGGTCCGCCGGCAGCGGCACCATGCGCACGACGGACGAGACCACGCGCGGCGGCGGGTCGAAGGCCTCGGGCGGCACGTCGAACAGCTTGGTCATGCGATAGCGCGTCTGCAACATGACCGACAGGCGGCCATAGTCGGCATCGCCAGGGACGGCGACCATGCGGTCGATCACTTCGCGCTGCAGCATGAAATGCTGGTCACGCACCCGGTCCGCGCAGGCCATCAGGTGGAACAACAAGGGGCTGGAGATGTTGTAGGGCAGGTTGCCGACGATGCGCAGGTGCTCGCCGAAGGCGCTGAAGTCCACCTCCAGCGCGTCGGCCTCGACCACGCTGAGCTTTTCCGGCGGATAGGTGCGGCGCAGGCGCGCCGCGAGGTCCCTGTCGATCTCGACGGCCACCAGCCTGTCCGCCCGCGTCAGCAGGGGCTTGGTCAGCGCAGACAGGCCGGGGCCGATCTCGACCAGGCAATCGCCCGGCGCGGGCGCGATGGCACGCACGATGCCATCCACCACGGACTCATCGGTCAGGAAGTGCTGGCCGAAACGCTTGCGCGCCTGATGCGCCATCAGAGACTCTGTTCCAGGCGCTCGCGGCGCTCGAGGCGGTTGTCGATGTAGGCACGATCCTGCAACTGGTCCAGGAACTCCTCGAAGGCGGGGCCTGCGCGGCGCTCGAAGAGTGCCTGGCGAGCCTGCATGCGGCGGTATTCGTCGGCCATGTCCTGCGTGCGGCGCTCGATCACCTGGATCAGGTGCCAGCCGAACTGGCTCTGGATGGGCTCGCTGATGCCGTCAGGCGGCAAGGCATCCATGGCGCGCTCGAAGTCAGGGACCGTCTGGCCAGGGCTCAACCAGCCCAGCTCGCCGCCCTGCGGCGCCGAGGCGTCGTTGGAGTAGCGGCGCGCCAGGTCGGCAAACGACTCGCCGCCTTGCACGATGCGCTGGCGCACCTGCTCCAGGCGCTGGCGCGCCTGTTCGTCGCTCATGACCGCGGAGGTCTTGATGAGGATGTGACGGGCATGGGTCTGCGTGACGGGCATGGGCGTGCCATCCGCCGGGCCCGTGGGTGCGAGGGGCGCACCCGGCGCGGCCGAGGCCGAGGCACTGGACGAGCCGCCGCTGCGGCTGACGACCCGCACGATGTGGAAACCATTGCCGCTCTGGATCACCTCGGACACCTGGCCGGGCTGCACATTGGCCGTGGCGTTCAGGAACAGGTCGGGCCAGCCATCGGCCGCGCGCTCACCCATGGCGCCGCCCTGCAGGGCCTCGGGGCCATCGGAGGAGGACGCCGCCAGCGCAGCGAAGTCCTCGCCGCCACGCACGCGGGCGAGGAGGTCATCGGCCTTCTTGCGCAGGGCTGCCACCTGGTCGGACGTGGAGCCCTCGGGCACACGCACGAGAATCTGGGCCAGGGCCAGCGACGTGGGCGCGCCGCCCACTGCCGTGGGAGCGGCGCCGCGCGGCGATCCTGCGTTGCCGCGGCGGGCTTCCTGTTCCTTCAGGAAGGCATCGACTTCGTTGTCGGTGATGACGATGGAGCCATCCACGGTGCGCTGGCGCACGCGGTCCAGCATGACGTCGCGCCGCAGCACGGCGCGGTAGTCGTTCCACGACGTGCCTTGCGACTCGATCTGCTTGCGCATGTCCTCCGGCGTGATGCGGTTGCGCTGGGCAATGGTGGCGATGGCCTGGTCGATCTGCTCATCCGTTACCCGGATGCCAAGGCGCGATGCCTCCTGGTCTTCCAGCCGTTCGCGGATCAGGCGCTGCAGCACCTGGCGCTGCAGCACCAGGGGATCGGGGCGCTGGATGTTCTGCTGTGCCAACTCACGCTCGGCCTGGCGGGTGGCAGCCTGCAGTTCACTCCAGGTAATGACGCTCTTGTCCACCACGGCGGCGATGCCATCCACCACGGGCGAAGGAGCGGAAGCAGCGGGGGCAGGTTGCGCCACGGCGCCAGCGGACAACGCCAGCGCGGCCGACGCCAGCGCGAGACGGGACAGATGAAGCGCACTACGCATTATTCATACCTTTCAAATGATGTACTGGAACGAACCGGATCCGTGACCTCTTCATAGCCAGTAACGCTTCTGGACAGCAGATTCATGGGATTCGTTCCCAAGGAACCCAAGCCGCTCAGCTCCAGCTGGAAGAAAATACCCGTGTTGGCCTCATTGGCCGCCACGGCATAGCGCTGGAACACGACCCGGGCAGCCCAGCAGCAATCACTCTTGTATTCGAGGCCGGCGATGGACTGGGTGGAGCGGCTTTCCTGGAGGGAATAATCCACGCGGCCCACGCCGAACCAATGGCGGCTGAAAGGCCATTGCGCAGACAGGCTGATCTGCTCACGGCCAGGGGGCACATAAGGCGTGTTCTCGGGCGGGATACGCTGGTAACGATAGGATGCGGCAATCGTCGCCAGGCGTTGCGGGCGCCAGCGCGCCGAGATGACCGAACGCTCCCAGTTATCGGTATGGGGGTTGTACTGGGCCGTGACCTGGGTGCTCAGTGTATCGGTGATCGCGGCCTCGGCGCCCACGAGGAAGTCCGAGCGTACGCCAGTTCGAGGCACTTCACCCGGCAGTGTCACCCGCTGGTCAGTGAAATAGAGCCGCTGGGCGCCAGACAGGCTCAAGCGTTCGAAGCCGGTATTGGCATCGAGCCACCGGGATGTCAGGCCCAACGTCACCTGGTTGGCGTTTGCGATGCGGTCCCAGCCGCCGGAATAGATATTCTCGTCAAAAGCCTGCGCGAAACTGAAGTTCGACAGCGCGGTATCGTAGATGGGCAGCGTCTCCTGGTCGCGATACGGCACATGCAGGTAGTACAGGCGCGGCTCCAGCGTCTGGATGGACGACTTGCCGAACAGCGTCGTGTCGCGCTCGAAGGTCATGCCGCTGTCCAGCGACAGGATCGGCAGCGTGCGGCTCTGCACGCGCGGATTGCCGCCCAGCGCACCGGGCCAGTCGGTGTGGTACTGGGTCATGTGCAGGCCAGCCTTGGGCGTGATGTACCAGCCAGGCCGGACGATCGGGAAGGAGATCGTCGGATAGGACATCAGACGATCGCCATTGGCCCAGCTCCGATCCGTGACATTCAGGAACAGCGGTCGGCTGAATCGCGTGGCCGTGGTCTCCCACTCGGCGTCCAGGCCGTTCCAGTTGTATCGCGCGCCCCTCAGGTAGAACGACGGCAAGCGGTCGTACTGGGGGGTCAACGGCGCGTCCGGATCCTGGAGCGTCTGGTACGAAGTTGCCTCGACGTAGGCCTGCCAGTACGTGCTGCCCCAGCCAAACCGCCCCGAGCGGGTGAGGTAAGTGGTGGACGCCTCATTGAGACCGACGGTGGAAATGTCCCGGAAGTAATCGTCATCCGACACCCCGTTCAAGTCCCAGTCGAAATAGAACCCGCCCCCCAGACGCTGGCGATGCCTGGCCGAATACAACCAGCGTTTCTCGCCCGTGACGTTGTCACTGCCCAGGTAGGTCCCGGCGATTTCGCCCGAATACGTCGCCCCCAGATAACGGAACTCGCCACCCAGCATCGTCCCGCGCTTGCTCAGGAGACGCGGCGTCAGCGTCATGTCGTACTGGGGATGCAGGTTGAAGTAATACGGCAGCGAGAAATCGAAACCGCCACGGCTGGTCGTGCCGTAGGTGGGCAGCAGGAAACCCGACTTGCGCTCCGCCTTGATCGGGAACGTCAGGTAAGGCGAGGCCAGGATGGGCACACCCTTGAAATACAGGACGGCATTGCGCGCGACCCCTTCGTTCTCGTCGAAATCGAGATCGACCTTGGAGGAGTCGATGTACCAGGCCGGCTTCTCGCAGGCGCAGCCGGTATAGACCACGTCGGTCAGGCGCATGCGCGAGCGGCTGAAGATGTCACCGTACTCGGCCCGGCCGCTGGCGCCGTTGGCGCCCAGCCAGAAATTCGGCTTCTCGACGTAGCCCGTCTGGTTGTCGGCGTTATAGAGCAGGTTCGGCCCGGTCACCAGGCTGCCGTCGCGCATCAGGCGGGCATTGCCCTCGCTGACCATGTCGCCCGTGGCCTGGTTGTAGTTGATCCGGTCGCCCTTCAACACGGTGTCGATACGCCGCAACTGCGCATTGCCCGTGATCGTGATGTCCCCGGCAGGGTCGCCGTCGATGCTGTCGCCCTCCATGAACGCCGGAATATCGTCGTCGGCCATGTTCCGGTGCTGGCGCAGGCCGGGGGAGACCTTCAGGCCATTGAGCCGCACTTCGGAAGGTTTCCCACCGGACGCGGACGCCTGTGGGCCGGCAGATTGCACCGCGGCCCGGACGGGCGCGGGAGTTTCCTGGGCATAGGCTGCCGTGGCGCCAAGCGCGGCAAAGAGGATCAGGCTGCGGGCCATGCGCACGAGTCTCGGTCGATAGGTCGGGATAGCGGTGGAGAGGAAACGGAGCCGGCTGGAAAGCCTGCGCCAGCCGTCCGCACGGGACAGGACTGGGGCGGCTTGCCGGCGCTGGCCGGTTGGCGACCCGGTATTATAGAGAAGCCGGGCGCATCGGTACGGGCGGGCTTTCCAGCCCCTGCCCGCCTGCCTCCGGCCCCGGTCCGGGCCGCCGCTGGCGGCCCTTTCCCGATGCCTGCCTACGGAACCATCTTGACGCCCTCCCACCCCGATACCCGCCTTGCGCTCCTGCAGGACTGGCTGCGCGCGCAGCCGGCCGCCCTGGCCCTGGACATCGATTCCCTGCGGCCGGCCTCGGCCGACGCGAGCTTCCGCCGCTACTTCCGCCTGGACACCGGCGCGGGCACGGCCATCGTCATGGATGCCCCGCCGCCCAATGAAGACTGCCGGCCCTTCCTGCACGTGGCGGACCTGCTGCGCCAGGCAGGCGTGAACGTGCCGGCGATCCTGGCGCGGGACGTCGATGCCGGCCTGCTGCTGCTGTCCGACCTGGGCGACGCCACGTATTACCAGTGCATCCGCGCGGGCCTGACGGATACCGTCCTGCAGGCGATCTACCGCGACGCGCTGGCCGAGCTGGTCCGCCTGCAAGGTGCAGCCACCACCGGCCTGCCCGCCTATGACGCGCCGCGCCTGGCCGACGAACTCGCACTGTTCCCCGAGTGGTATGCCGGGCGCCACTGCGGCGCCACGCTGGACGCCTCGGCGCGCGATACCCTGGGCGCCGCCTTCGAAACGCTGGTCGCCCACAACAGCGCCCAGCCCGTCGTCCTGGTGCACCGCGACTTCCACTCGCCCAACCTGATGCGCTGCACCGAGGCCCGCCACGGCCGCAATCCCGGCGTGCTGGACTTCCAGGATGCCGTGGCCGGCCCCATTTCCTATGACATCGCCTCCCTGGTGACCGACGCCCGCACCACCTGGGACGAGGCGCAGCAACTGGACTGGGCCATCCGTTACTGGGACATGGCCCGCCAGGCCGGCCTGCCCGTGCCCGCGGATTTCGCCGATTTCCACCGCGACTACGAGTGGATGGCCCTGCAACGCAACCTGCGCATCCTGGGCGTCTTCGCGCGGCTGTATTACCGCGATGGCAAGCCCGGCTACATCCGCGACCACATGCCGCGCGTGAACACCTACGTCCGCCAGGTCGCCTCGCGCTACCGGCCTTTCCTGCCGCTCATGCGCCTGCTGGACAAGCTGGACGCCCAAGGTCCCGCCCCCGGTGTCGTGCCTGGCGCCGCCGCCGCATGAAAGCCATGATCCTGGCCGCCGGCCGCGGCGAGCGCATGCGCCCGCTGACCGACAGCACGCCCAAGCCCCTGCTGCCCGCGGGCGGCAAGCCGCTCATCGCCTGGCACCTCGAACGCCTGGCCCGGGCCGGCATCCGCGACATCGTCGTGAACAATGCCTGGCTGGGCGCCCAGATCGAGGCCACGCTGGGCGATGGCGCGCGCTGGGGCGTCAGGATTTCCCACTCGCCCGAGGGCGAAGCCCTGGAGACCGCGGGCGGCATCCGCCAGGCGCTGCCCCTGCTGGGCGACACCCCTTTCCTGGTGATCAACGGCGACATCTGGTGCGACTGGGATCCCGCGCAAGCCCTGGCCGCCCTGCCGCAGGTGTCCACGGGCACACGCCAGGCCTGGCTCGTGCTGGTGGACAACCCGGTCCACCATCCGCGGGGCGACTTCCGCCTGCTTGGCGACGGCGAAGTGCGCGACCGCGACACCACCGAGGCGGGCGAGACGCTCACGTTCGCAGGCATCGGCGTCTACCACCCGTCGCTGTTTTCAGACCTGGCGGCGGGCGTGGCCGCCCCGCTCGCGCCGCGCCTGCGCGAGGCCATGGGCCGCGGCCGCGTCGCCGGCATGCGCCACGCCGGTCGCTGGATCGACGTGGGCACGCCGCAGCGCCTCGCCGATCTCGACGCAAGCCTGCGCCAGGCCCCATCTGTATAAGAGTGTGTCCCGATATCGCCGAGAGCAACCAAGATTGTCGCTGCGCAAGGCTGGGAGGCATAACGCGGTATCCTTCCGGGTTTTGACCCGCCGCCATCCCGGCCGGGGGGCCCCGTACTGCAAGGAAGTGTTCGCTGATGTTTGGTTCGCAGAAAAGGCAAGTGTTCAAGCCTTCGGTCTATGAGACCAGCAAGCGCCGCGGTCGCCTGCCGCGCTGGCTGGTGCTGCTCCTCCTGGGCGTCGTCCTGGGTGCGGGCGGCCTGCTGTTCCTGCAGACCAGCTATGGCCCGCAACGGCTGACCGTGCTGGAGTCGCAGCAACTGACCAACGAGGTCAACAGCGGCAACATCGAACGCCAGCGCCTGCAGGTCCAGCTGGAGGAAAGCCAGCGCACGGTCGAGACACTCAAGACCGAGAACGAGAAGCTGGCTGTCACCGCCGCCCAGGCGGAAAAATCGGTGGCGCCGCTCAAGGAAGAACTGGCGCTCTTCGCAGACGCCATGCCCGAAGATCCGCGCGGCGGTCCGCTCGGCGTCAGCGCCGCCACGTTCCGCCGCGACGCCGGCCAGCTGCGCTATCACGTGCTGCTGCTGCGCAACGCCGGCCAGGGCGCGCCGTTCAAGGGCCAACTGGCCATGGCCATCGAGGGCCGCTACCCGAACGGCCGCAACGCCACCGTCGAACTGGACCCGGTGGCCGTCAACCTGGACCGCTATGAACATCTGGCAGGCGTCGCCCCGCTGCCCGAAGGTTTCTCGGCCCGCCGCGCCACCGTGCGCGTCCTGGACGCGCAGACCCAGCGCCAGCACGCCATGCGCATCCTGATCGTGCGCGACTGACGGCCTCATCCCCGCGCAAGGGGGAACTCCCGCCCCGGCGCGGCGTCCCATGATTCCCCCCTTGCCGCGAGGCCCTGCATGTTCCTCCCCCGTAAGAAAACCCTCATGAGCGTGGCGCTGTCCGCCGCCTTCATGGGGCTGGCGCACGCCCAGCCCGCGCCGCTGCTGCCGCTCGAAGACTTCTTCGCCAACCCGCAGCGCGGCTACTTCAACATCTCGGACGACGGCAACATGCTGGGCTTCATGGAACCCACCAGCCTCGACGGCCAACCCGCCCGGATGAACATCCATGTCCAGTCCATCCAGGACGGCAAGCCCAGCGGCGAGCCGCGCCGGCTGACCAGCGAAACCGCGCGCGACATCGGCGGCTATTTCTGGAAAGGCAGCGGCACGGTGCTGTACGCCAAGGACTTCGGCGGCGACGAGAACTTCCACGTGCTGGCCGTGGACGTGAAGAGCGGCAAGGTCACCGACCTCACGCCCTTCGATGGCGCCCGCGCCATGATCACGGACGACCTCGAGGACGACCCCGACCACGTCCTCATCAGCCACAACCATCGCAACCCGCAGGCCTTCGACGTCTATCGCGTGAACGTCCACACGGGCGAGTCGACGCGCGTCGCCGAGAACCCCGGCAACATCATCGGCTGGCAGACCGACCATGCCGGCCGCGTGCGCGCGGCGCTGGCCTCCGACGGCCTGAACACCGTGCTGCTGTATCGCGACAGCGAAGACGAGGCCTTCCGCCCGCTCATCACCACCGACTACAAGACCCAGGTCACGCCGGCCCTCTTCACCTTCGACGACAAGCGGCTGTATGCACTGAGCAACCGCGGCCGCGACCGCCTGGCGCTGGTCGAGATCGACCCGGCGAAACCCGACGCCGAGACCGTGCTCTTCGAGCCCGAGGAAGTCGACCTGGACGGCGTGGGCTATTCGCGCCTGCGCAAGGTGCTGACCGTGGCGGCCTACCAGACGGACCTGCCGCGCCGGAAGTTCTTCGACAAGCAGACCGAAGCGCTGCACGCGGCCATCGCCAAGCAGTTGCCCGACTACGAGTTCACGCTGCAAAGCGGCACGCGCGCCGAGGACCGCTACATCGTGGCGGCCTACAACGACCGCACGCCGGGCGCCCGCTATCTGTACGACGTGAAGGCCAACACGCTGAGCAAGCTGGCCGATATCAACCCCAAGCTGCCCGAAGCCCGGATGGCACGCATCCAGCCCGTGACGTACCAGAGCCGTGACGGCCTGACGCTGCACGGCTACCTGACACTGCCCCCGGGCCGCGAAGCGAAGGACCTGGCGTGCGTCGTCAATCCGCATGGCGGCCCGTGGGCGCGCGACAGCTGGGGCTTCAACGCCGAGACGCAATTCCTGGCCAACCGCGGCTTCTGCGTGCTGCAGATCAACTTCCGCGGCTCCACCGGCTATGGCCGCAAGTTCTGGGAAGCCGGCTTCGGCCAATGGGGGCTGGCCATGCAGGACGACATCACCGATGGCGTCCACTGGCTGGTCAAGCAGGGCATCGCCGATCCGAAGCGCATCGGGATCTATGGCGGCAGCTACGGCGGCTACGCCACGCTGGCCGGCGTCACCTTCACGCCGGACCTCTATGCCGCGGCGGTGGACTATGTCGGCGTGTCGAACCTCTTCACGTTCATGAACACCATCCCGCCCTACTGGGCACCGTTGATGCCCAAGTTCCACGAGATGGTGGGCCACCCCGAACGCGACAAGGAACGCCTGGCCGCCACCTCCCCCGCCCTGCACGTCGACAGGATCAAGACCCCGCTCTTCATCGCCCAGGGCGCGCGCGACCCGCGCGTGAACAAGGCCGAGAGCGACCAGGTGGTCGAGGCCCTGAAGAAGCGCGGCGTCGAGGTGGAATACATGGTCAAGGACAACGAAGGCCACGGCTTTCACAACGACGAAAACAAGTTCGCGTTCTATCGCGCCATGGAAGCGTTCCTGAAGGAACACCTCAAGCCCTGAGGCGCAGAGGCCGGCCGTTGAACTCAGCTCGGTCATGAGGGTCCAATCCCCATGACCGAGACATCGACCTACTCGCCGTCACGCGCCGCAGCCTTCGCCTTGCGCTGGCTGCGGCGCCTCGTTGTCCTTGGCCTTCTGGCCGCCACCGCCTGGTGGGCGTGGCCGCGCCTGCCCGACCCGTGGCGCGCGCCATTCCACGCCGCGCGGCTGGCGATGCAACCCGTGCCCACATCGCTGCCCGTGCCGGTGGCCGGCGTCGCGGCCAACCGCATCGCGGACACCTGGGGCGCGGCACGCGCCAATGGCCGCACCCACCAGGGGGTGGATATCTTCGCGCGGCGTGGCACCGCGGTCATTGCCAGCACCGAGGGCGTCGTCACCCGCACAGGCACGAACAACCTGGGCGGCCTGGTGGTGTGGGTCATGGGACCGGGACGGCAGATGCACTATTACGCCCACCTGGACGGCCATGCGCCCGACATCGGGCCGGGCAGCCATGTCATGCCGGGCGACACGCTGGGCTATGTGGGCGACACCGGCAATGCGCGCGGCACGCCGCCGCACCTGCACTACGGCATCTATCAGTCCGGCGGCGCCATCAATCCGCATCCCTTGCTGCGGGCAGGCATGGGCACGGCGGCGAAAGCGTCACCCTGAACCCACGCCTGGCACCCGGCTAGACGCACACCGGCAAGACCAGGATGGGCACGCCGGTCCAGAACATCGCAAGCGCCGCGGCGCCATGCAGCAACACCGTCAGGCGTTCCAGGAAGCGCTGGCCGCGGCCGGCGTGACGTGCGCGCTGCCAGCGCCGACGGGCGCGCCAGACCAGTGCGCCCAGCGCGCCAAGCAATGCCAGCCACAGCCCGGCGAGCCACCAGGACAGCACGCCGACGCCCAGCCAGCCAGGCCGCGCGGCCCATGCCGATTCGCAACCCAGTGACAACAGCGCGTACAAGGCCGCGAACCCCGCGGCCCAGAGGCCGAGCCCCGCCTGGGCTCTCAACAGGCGCCACGCCCCGGTCTCCCGCGCATCGGGCGGCGTCCCGCGCCGCGGCTGGGGCGCCCTCATGCCGCAACGCCCCACACCGGCAGATACCACGCCAGCAGCACCACCAGCCCGGCGCCAGCGCAGTAGCCCTGCCAAAGCGCGGCCACGCGCGGCTCCAGCCGCCGCAAGGCGGACACGAACCCCTGGCGCGCGCGCAGCGCGACGAAGCCGGCGATGAGCGCGCCAGCCGACGCGTGGATGACCACATAGAGCCCCAGCGCCGCGCACGCTGCGCCATAGGCATGGACGGTCGGGTCCGGCAACCCCGTGCGGACATAGCCCAACAGCAGCGCGGCCGCCGCCAGTGACAGCAACGCCGACACACCCAGCCGCCACGAAGCCTGCATCGGCGAGCCCGCGCAGGATGGCCGCGCCGCGCGCCATGCCAGCCAGGCAGACGCCACCAGGCAGGCCACCGCCAGCCAGGGCAAGGGATTGCCAGCCGCAAGGAACTCAGGCGGCGGCCAGCCGGGAGCCACCGTCCACAGGAAGGCGTAGCCGAACAGGAGCGCCGCCAACAGCGTCGCGTCGGCCACCAGCGCGAACACCGTGCCTCGCCAGCCCGGTGCCTGCAGGCAGGCATGATGCGACACCAGCGACACGCCGTCGCCCACGTCGCGAGGCTCGGGATCGCTGCGCGTCCCGCCCTGCCAGGCCCAGACGACGAAGAGCGCCAGCGCCGCCACCGCCCCCACCGGCACCAGCCAGTACAGCTTGAACAGCACCGCCAGGAACGCCGCGCCGGTTGCCAAGGCGGCACAGAACGGCAACAGGCTGGGGCCCGGCAAATGCACCACGTGCGTGGGCTCGCCGCTCATCAGGCTCACCGCCAGCGTCTCGCGCAGGCGCCCGCGCGGCTCGGCCAGGTAGCCCCGGCCGCCTGCCAGGTCGGCCGGCAAGCCGGGCGCGTCCCACAGCGGTTCGCGGCCCTGCACGCGCGGCTGGCTGGCGATGTTGTAGACGGGCGGCGGCGTGGCCATGCCCCACTCCAGCGTGCCCGCGCCCCAGGGGTTGCGTGGCGCCAGGCGGCCGGCGCGCGCATGCACGAAGAGATCGAGCAGCAGCAGCGCCACGCCCACCGCCATCACGAAGCTGCCGATGGAAGACAACAGGTTCAGGCCATTCCAGCCCACGTCGCCGGGATAGGTCTCGATGCGGCGCGGCATGCCCAGCAGGCCGGTCAGGTGCATCATCCAGAACGCCATGTTGAAGCCGATGAAGATCATCCAGAACGCCCACTTGCCCAGCAGCTCGGAAGGCATGCGTCCCGTGGCGTGCGGCATCCAGTAGTACACGGCAGCCAGCAAGGGGAAGAGCATGCCGCCCACCAGCACATAGTGCAGGTGGGCCACCACGAAGTGCGTGTCATGCGCCTGCCAGTTGAACGGGGCGAAGGCCAGCATCACGCCCGTCAGGCCGCCCGCCACGAAGACGAACAGGAAGCCGCCCAGGTACAGCATCGGCAGCCGCCACACAGGCCGCCCCGCCCACAGCGTGCCCAGCCAGGCAAAGAGTTGCACTGCGGTGGGCAAGGTCACCAGCATGCTGGCGGCCGAGAAGAAGGCCTGGGCCAGGTGCGGGATGCCGACCGTGAACATGTGGTGCACCCACAGTCCGAAGCTGAGGAAGCCCATGACCACGATGCTGCCCACGATCCACTCGTGCCCCACCAGCGGCCGCCTGGCCATCGTGGGCACCATCGTGGAGATCATGCCCGCGGCCGGCAGGAAGATGATGTAGACCTCGGGGTGGCCGAACATCCAGAACAGGTGCTGCCACAGCAGCGGATCGCCGCCACGCGCCACGTCGAAGAAAGGCCAGTCGAAGGCGCGCTCGACCTCGAGCAGGATGCTGCCCAGGATCAGCGGCGGAAATCCGATCAGGATCATGCCCGCCGTCACCAGCACATACCAGGCGAACAGCGGCATGCGTGCCAGGCTCATGCCGGGCGTGCGCTGCGACAGGATGGTGGCCACCAGTTCCACGGCGCCGCAGATGGCGGAGATCTCGGCGAAGGTCACGCCGATCAGCCAGACATCGGCATTGATGCCGGGGCTGTAGGTGCTGCTGGCCAGCGGGGTGTACATGAACCACCCGCCCGCCGGCGCCGCCCCCATGAACAGCGCGCCCAGCAGGATCAGGCCGCCGAACAGGTAGCACCAATAGGCATATGCCCCCAGCCGCGGATACGCCAGGTCGCGCGCGCCCAGCATCTTCGGCAGCAGGTACAGCGCGAAGCCCTCCAGCATGGGAATGGCGAAGAGGAACATCATCACCGTGCCATGCATGGTGAAGACCTGCTGGTACTGCTCGGCGTCCAGGAACGCCGCGTCGGGCGAGGCCAGCTGCGCGCGGATCAGCATGGCCAGCACGCCGCCCACCAGGAAGAATACGAGCGAGGTGCCGATGAAGCGCAGGCCGATGGTGCTGTGGTTGACCGCGCCCAGCGCGCGCCAGCCGCGCGGATCGGCCCAGATGCGGGAAAAGCGGCGGTGACGGGCCAGGGGGGTCATGGCGCCTCCTGCGCGATGGCCAAGGTGCGCAGCCTGGCGGCCAGGGCCGCGTCATCGTGCGCGACCACCCGCATGCGCATGCCCGCGTGCCCCAGGCCGCAGAACTCGGCGCACAAGCCTTCGTACACACCCGGCGCGTCGGCGCGCAGGCGCACCGTGTTCTCGCGTCCCGGGATGGCGTCGATCTTGCCGCCCAGGCGCGGCACCCAGAAACCGTGGATGACGTCGGCCGCGCTGACGTGGACGTCGATGGCGCGCCCCACCGGCACGTGGATCTCGTTCGAGGACTGCCGCGCGCCCCCGGGCGCATCGGGGTAGCGCACCTCCCACTGCCATTGGCGCCCGGTGACCTCGACGCGATAGACGTCGTGTCCCGTGGCGTGCGGCAGCAAGGCGTCGCCCAGGCCCAGGCCGTAGGCCAGCAGGAGCGTCAGCACGGCCAGGGGAAACGCCACGCCCGCGCCCCACACCAGGCGCCGCGCGCCGCGCTCGGACAGGCGCGTGCGCCCGCGCCGCAGCACCCAGGCGGCCAGGGCCAGCACGCCCAGCAGGATCAGCGCCGCGCCGCCCGCCATCCACCACCAGGCGGTGGCAATGGCCGCGGCGGCGGGGCCGGCGGGATGCAGCGCCGACAGCGGTGCATCGCCGCAACCCGCCAGCACGGCCAGCAGCGGCAGGCCCGCGGCCGCTTGCATCCGGACACGCCTGGCGGGCGGGTCCGCGTGATAAGTTTGATCGCACCGCTCATGGTCAGGCATCCGTCCGCCCCAACCGACATGGAACACTTCCGCAAGCCCCCGCCCGTCGGCACGACCACGCAGGTCGCCATTGCCCGGCACCCCATGCACCCGATGCTGGTGACCTTCCCCATCGCGTTCCTGACAGGCGCATTGGCCACCGACATCGCCTTCCTGCTGCTGGCCGATCCCTTCTGGGCGCGGGTGTCGCTGTGGCTGCTGGGCATGGGCGCGCTCATGGGCATCGCCGCCGGCATCGCGGGCACCGTGGAATTGCTCTCCATCGCGGGCATCCGCCGCCGCGCGGTGGGGTGGAGCCACTTCGTCGCGGCGGTCATGCTGCTGTCGGTGGGCGGCATCAACTGGTATCTGCGCGCCGTGCCGGGCGGCGCCGAGCATACGGTGCCGCTGATGGGCCTGTACCTGTCGGCGCTGGGCGCGGCGCTGGTCGGTATCGCCGGCTGGCTGGGCGGCAAGCTCGTCTTCGAACACCAGGTGGGCATCCACGACGAAGAGGAAGCGCCGATGGAGCCCTGAGGATGCCAGGTGCCCCGGCCTCATGCCGCCAACCCCAGCGTGGGCTTGGCCATGACCAGCCAGAAGACCAGCGGCACCAGCACGCCAGGCGCCACCAGCAGCAACAGCCGCAAGCGCAGGCCGCGCAGGCTGGGCGAGGTGTCGAGCCGTTCGACGATATGGCCGCAATACAGGTGGAAGAACACCATGCCAGCCACGGCGGTCAGCTTCAGGGGCAGCCAGGGCCCGGTGGGCGCATCGGTCATCGCCACCAGTCCCGTGCCCGTCACGATGGCCAGCACCGCCGCGGGCGAGGCGACCCACACGAAGACCATGCGCGCCATCACGTTCAGCCGCAACACCGCACTGCGGTCACGCGCGTGCCGGTGACAGGCGAACACCCCTGGCAGATAGAAAAGTCCGGCGCACCACGTCAGCAGGAACGCGATGTGCAGCGATTTGAGCCAAGCCACGGCGCTCCCCGGCTGTCGGGGCGCATGGCATCCAGCCCCCCACAGGCCGGTGCGTCGCCCTCGTTCATCATCGTCCGGTCACTATAAAAGCCGGTTGGGGCGGACAAGGCCGGGACACCAGGCCATTGTGTAACGCGACTTGTCCCAAGCAGGCGATGGCATCCGAGCTTCCGCCCCGCAACGCCCCCCCCTGCGTCGTCGCGTACGACGCATCGCGATACACATGCTCGCGGCGTCGGCAAAAAAACCACGCCGCGCCTTCGGCTTGCTGCCCCCCGAGGGGGCCGTTTTTTTTTCCTTGGGACGGCCAGGCGAAAAAAAGGCCGGGGCATCCCTGCCCCGGCCCGCCTTCCTTGCGGCGACGCGCCTCAGCGCCGTGCCACCGACTCCCCTTGCGGGGCAGGCAAGGCATCCGGCCAGCCGCCGGCCAGCGTCTTGTAGACGGCCACCAGCGCCGTGGCGCGCCGCGTCGCGCTCTGTGCCAGCAGGTCCTCGGCTTCCAGGCGAGAGCGTTCGGCGTCCAGCACGTCCAGCACGTTGATGGCGCCGCCCTCGAATTGCAGGCGTGCCGTGTTGGCCGCCCGCCGGCTGGCCTCGGCGGCCTGCGTCAGCGTGCCGTTCTCGGCCTGGGCCCGCGACAGGCGCACCAGCGCGTTCTCGGTTTCCTCCATCGCGCGCAGCACCGCACGCTCGTACAGGGCCACGTTCTCGGCCGCCGCAGAGTTGGCCGCGGCAATGCGCGCGCGCACCCGGCCGATGTCGAGGAAGTTGCCGCCCACGCCCAGCGAGATCACGCGGGTTTCACTGTCGCGCTCGAACAGCGAGCCGAAACCCAGCGCCTGCGTGCCGATGAGCCCGCCCAGCGTGAAACGGGGGAACAGGTCGGCCGTGGCCACGCCGATGCGCGCCGTCGCGGCCGCCAGCCGGCGCTCCGCCGCCGCGACGTCCGGACGGCGGCGCAGCAGTTCGCCCGGCGCGCCGGCATTCACTTGCGTGGGCAACGTCGGCAAGGCCACGGGCGCATCCAGCACGGCGGCCATTTCCGCCGGCGTGCGGCCGGTCAGCACCGCGATGCGGTGCGCGGCCACGGCGGCCTCGGCCTCCAGCGGCGGGATGCGGGCACGGGTCAGCGCCAGTTGCGTGCGGGAACGGTCCGCATCGAACGAGGTGCCGCGTCCGTTATCCAGCAGCGCCTCGATGAGCCGCAAGGTGTCGCCCTGGTTGGTCTCGTTGTCGCGCGCCACCTGGATCTGCACCTGCAGGCCACGCAGGCGGAAATAGGCATCGGCCAGTTCCGCCACGATGGCGACCTGCACGCCGCCCAGGTCGGCTGCCGTGGCATCGGTCTCGGCCTGCTGGGCCTCGACGGCACGGCGCACGCGACCGAAGAAATCCAGCTCCCACACGGCGGAGAGGCTGGCGCCGTGCTGCTCGCCATCGCGTTCGGCACGCGACATGCCGGGCGCCTGCGACGCGCTGGCGCGCCGGTCGCTGATCTCGCCCGACGCGCTCAGCGTCGGGAAGCGATCCTGGCGGCGCTCGCGCGACACGGCGGCCGCCTGTTCATAGCGGGCCAGCGCGATGCGGATGTCGTGGTTGGCACGCAGTGCGTCTTCCACCAGCGACTGCAGCAGCGGATCGCCCAGGCTCTGCCAGAACGGCGCGTCGGCCTCGGGCACCGGCAGCGTGGCGGCAGCGGCATCCTGGCGAGCGTATTGCTCGGCCACGGGCGCCTGCGGCGCCTGGTAGTCAGGGCCGACCGCGCAGGCGGCCAGCGTCAGCGCCACCAGGGGCGCCAGCAGGAAGCGCGGCGACGAGAAGAAAGGCCTCCACGCCGCGCCTTCGGCTTGCTGCCCCCCGAGGGGGCTGCCTTTTGCCTTGGGGCGGCCCGGCGGCAAAAGGGAACGGACGGAGGATTGCGTATGCACCATCATGGAATCAGACATGTGAGGTCTCCAGGGGCGCGGCGGCCTTGTCGCCGCGCGGCTTGCGCGTCGCCAGCTTGCGCAGCGCCACGTAGAAGACCGGGGTAAGGAAGAGACCGAAAAGCGTCACGCCCAGCATGCCGGCGAACACCGTCACGCCCATCACCTGGCGCACTTCGGCGCCGGCGCCCGTGCCCAGCATCAGCGGCACGACACCGGCAATGAAGGCGATCGAGGTCATGATGATGGGACGCAGGCGCAGGCGGCAGGCTTCCAGCGCGGCGTCGATGGTGCTGCGGCCCTTGTCTTCCAGTTCACGGGCGAACTCCACGATCAGGATGGCGTTCTTGCACGCCAGGCCGATCAGCACCACCAGCCCGATCTGCACGAAGATGTTGCTGTCGCCGCCCGAGAGCCACACGCCCGTCATGGCGGAGAGCAGGCACATCGGCACGATCAGGATCACGGCCAGCGGCAGGGTCCAGCTTTCATACAGCGCGGCCAGCACCAGGAAGACCAGCAGCACCGCCAGCGGGAACACGACCAGCGCGGCATTGCCCTGGGTGACCTGCTGGTAGCTCAGGTCCGTCCACTCCAGCTGCATGCCTTGCGGCAGCACCTTGTCTGCCGTGGCCTGCACCACCTGCAGCGCCTGCGAGGACGACACCTGGCGCGGGTCGGACTCCCCGATCAAGTCGGCCGAGGGATAGCCGTTGAAGCGGATGACGGGGTCCGGGCCGAAGGTCTCGCGCACGTCGACCATGCTGCCGATGGGCACCATGTCGCCATTGGCGTTGCGGGTACGCAGGTTCGCCACGTCCTCGACCGTGCTGCGGAACGGCGCGTCGGCCTGGGCCATCACGCGGAAAGTGCGGCCGAAACGCGTGAAGTCGTTCACATAGGACGAACCCAGGTAGACCTGCAGCGTCTCGAACAGGTCGGTGACCGCCACGCCTTGCGCCTTGGCCTTGGTGCGGTCCACCTCGGCGTCCAGCTGCGGCACGTTGGCCTGGTAGGAACTGATGGGGTACTGGAAGCCCGGCACCTGCGAGATCGCGCCTGCCAGCGTGTTCGTGGCCGTCTGCAGCTCGCCATAGCCCACGCGGTTGCGGTCCTGCACGTACAGCGAATACCCCGAGCCCGTGCCCAGGCCCATGATGGGCGGCGGCATGATGGCGAAGACCAGCCCTTCCTGTTCCTGCGAGAACCTGGCGTTCAGCTGCGCGGCGATCTCGGCGGCGGTGTGCTTGCGGTCAGCCGCGGGCGCCAGGCCGAAGAACACCACCCCGCTGTTGGGCGTGTTGGTCAGTTGCAGGGCGTTCAGGCCCGGGAAGGCGACCGCGTTCTTCACGCCGTCGGTCTTCAGCGCGATATCGCTCACGCGGCGCACCAGGGCCTCCGTGCGTTCCAGCGACGCGCCTTCCGGCAGCTTCATGGCGCCGATCAGGTATAGCTTGTCCTGCGTGGGAATGAAGCCGCCCGGCACGGCCTTGAAGACCACGCCCGTCACCACCAGCAGCGCGACATAGACCAGGAACACCGCGCCGCGGCGGCCCAGGATGCGCGAAACGCTATTGCCGTAGCCTTCGGCGCTGCGCTGGAAAAAGCGGTTGAACGGACGGAACAGCCAGCCCAGGCCACGGTCCAGGATGCGCGTGGGCAGGTCGGGCGGCGCGCCATGCGGACGCAGCAGGCGTGCGGCCAGCGCGGGCGACAAGGTCAGCGAATTGATGGCCGAGATCACGGTGGAAATGGCGATGGTCACCGCGAACTGCTTGTAGAACTGGCCCGTCACGCCCGACAGGAAGGCCATGGGCACGAACACCGAGCACAACACCAGCGCGATGGCGATGATGGGTCCGCTGACCTCCTTCATGGCCTGGTGGGCGGCCGCCAACGGCGCCAGCCCCTCGGCGATGTTGCGCTCGACGTTCTCCACCACCACGATGGCGTCGTCCACCACGATCCCGATGGCCAGCACCAGCCCGAACAGGGTCAGCGTGTTGACCGAGAACCCGAGCATCAGCAGCACGGCGAAGGTGCCCACCACCGACACCGGCACGGCCAGCAGCGGGATGATGGACGCGCGCCAGGTCTGCAGGAAGAGGATCACCACCAGCACGACCAGCAGCACGGCCTCCAGCAGCGTGGTGATGACCGATTTGATCGACTCGCGCACGAACACGGTCGGGTCGTATTCCACCGACCATTCCACGCCATCCGGGAAGCGCTGCGACAGCTCGGCCATCTTGGCGCGCACCTTGTCCGACACGTCGATGGCGTTGGCGCCCGGCGCCTCGAACACCGGAATGGCCACGGCCTGCTCATTGTTCAGCAATGCCATCAGCGAATAGTCGGATGCGCCCAGTTCCACGCGCGCCACGTCGCGCAAGCGCGTGACCTGGCCCTGCGCGCCGGTCTTGATGATGACGTCGCCGAACTCCTCTTCCGTCACGAGGCGGCCCTGCGCATTGATGGACAGCAGGAAATCGCTGCCTGCGGGGTTGGGCGGCGCGCCCAGCTGGCCGGCGGACACCTGCACGTTCTGCTCGCGCACGGCGGCGACCACGTCGCCCGCCGTCATGCCCAGCGCGGCGATCTTTTCCGGGTCCAGCCACAGGCGCATGGAGTAGTCGCCCGAGCCGAACAGCTGGGCATCGCCCACGCCTTCGATGCGGGCCAGTTCGTCGCGCACGTGCAGCACCGCATAGTTGCGCAGGTACAGCGCGTCATAGCGGCCATCGGGCGAACGCAACTGCACCACCAGCGTGATGTTCGGCGATTGCTTGGCCGTCACCACGCCCTGGCGGCGCACCGCCTCGGGCAGGCGCGCCTCGGCCTGCGCCACGCGGTTCTGCACCTTCACCTGCGCGTCATCGGGATCGGTGCCCGGACGGAAGGTGACGGTCAGCACCAGCACGCCATCGCTGCCGGCGATGGACTTCATGTAGAGCATGTCCTCGACGCCGGTGATGGCCTCTTCCAGCGGCGCGGCCACGGTGTCGGCGATCTCGCGCGGGTTGGCGCCCGGATAGGTGGCGCGCACCTGCACGCTGGGCGGCACCACTTCGGGATACTCGCTGACCGGCAGGATGGGAATCGCGATCAGGCCGACCACGAAGATGATGATGGACAACACGGCCGCGAAGATCGGCCGGTCCACGAAAAAGCGTGCAAAGTTCATGGCGATTGCTCTGTGGCGTGGCTCACTGGGTGGAGGTCGGTGAGCGGGGCATTACTGCGCGGCCGGCGCGGCGGCGTTCCGGGCAAGACGCGAGGCCTGGCCGCCCGCGGGCGACATCTCGACGGCCTGGGCGGTAACGGGCATGCCGGGGAAGAAGACCTTCTGGATGCCGTTGACGATCACGCGGTCACCCGGCTTCAGGCCCTCCTCCACGATGCGCAGGCCTTCGGCCTTGCGGCCCAGCTTCACGTCGCGGCGCTGGGCGGTGCTGTTCTCGTCGACCACGTAAACGTATTTGCGGCTCTGGTCGGTCAGGATGGCCTTCTCGTCGATCAGCATGGCGTCGAAGCTGCCGCTGCCCTGCAGGCGCACGCGGGCATAGAGTCCCGGCGTCAGCAGGCCATCGGGATTGGCCAGCGTGGCGCGGGCGCGGATCGTGCCGGTGGCGGGATCGACGCGGTTGTCGACGAAGTCCACGCGGCCGGCGTGCGGATAGCCGTCCTCGCCCACCAGGCCCACGTTCACCGGCACGCCTTCGCGGCGCTCGTCGGGGCGCTCGCCCTTGCGGGCCATGTGCGCATAGCGCAGGTAGGTGCGCTCGTCGCTGTCGAAGTGCACGTGCACCGGGTCCAGCGACACCAGCGTGGTCAGGATGCTGGCCTGGCCGTCGGCCGTCACCAGGTTGCCGGTCGTCACCAGCGCGCGGCCGGCGCGGCCCGTGATGGGCGAGCGCACCTGCGTGAAGGACAGGTCCAGCTTGGCGGTGTCGACCGCGGCCTGGGCGAACTGCACATTGGCCTGGGCCTGGTCGGCGGCGGCGCGGCGCTGCTCCAGCTCTTCGGTGGACACGGCCTGCAGCGAGGCCAGCTTCTGCGCGCGGGCCGCTTCGCTGCGCGCCAGCGCCGCCTGGGTGCGGGCGCGGGCCAGGTCGGCCTCGGCGCGCGCCAGCGCGGCGCGATAGCTGCGCGCGTCGATCTCGAAGAGCACTTCGCCGCGCTTCACGGTCTGCCCTTCCTCGTAGTTCACCTTTTCGATGTAGCCGCTCACGCGTGGCCGCAGCGCAACACTTTCGACGGCTTCGACGCGGCCATTGAAGTCATCCCACTGGATGATCGGGCGGGCCGACACGGCGGCCACGCTGACGGTGGGCGGCGGCGGCGCGGCGGCGCTGTCGGCGGCCTCGCTCTTGCAGCCGGCGAGGGCCAGCGCCAGGAGGCCGGCCGCGGCCAGCGGGAGGGCACGGCGCAGCGGGGCCGGGACGGATGGATAGGACAGTGTGCTCATGCTTGCAAACTCGGGCGCGGGTGGGAACAAGCCCTCCGGACGGCGCGCCCGCGCGGCGTGGGCCGGCTGCGGGGGACCTGGGGAGGCGCGTAGATGCTTCTGACTTAATTTCATAACGAACGTTATGAATTAGGTCGCACTCTAAACGCCATTGCAAGCACTGGTCAAGGAATTTAATATTGTCCATTATGAAAACAACGGAAGGCAAGCCCCCGCGTCCTCGCGGACGTCCGCTGTCATTCGACCGGGAGACGGTCCTGGAGCGCGCCATGCTGGTTTTCTGGCGCCAGGGCTACGAAACGACGACGGTTCATGACCTCACCGAGGCCATGGGCATCACCGCGCCCAGTCTCTACAGCGCGTTCGGCGACAAGGAGTCGCTGTACCTCGAAGCCGTCGGCCATTACCGCAAGCGCTACGGCGCGGGCGAGCACTCGCGCGCGTTGCTGGCGGGCGCCCCCACCGCGCGCGAAGGCGTGCGCAACCTGCTGTTCGAGGCCGTCCATGTCATGGGCGACCCGGATACGCCGGCAGGCTGCATGGTGGTGAATTCGGCCATCAACTGCTCCTCGTCCTCGTCGCGTGTCCAGGCCATCGTGGCCGACTGCCGCGCCGAAGCCGAGGCCGATCTGCGCGCGCGCATCGAACGCGGCGTGCGCGACGGCGACGTGCCGGCCACGGTCGATGCCGCCGCGCTGGCCAAGTTCTATGCCACCGTCATCGTCGGCATGTCCATCCAGGCCCGCGACGGCATGACCTGCGCCAGCCTGCAGGCCATCATCGACGCAGCCATGCTGGCCTGGCCCCAGGCCTGAGCGCCGGACGGCAGTGGCGCGGCGCCCGGGCGCGCCGTGTCACGGCCCCCCTACCCGTCCGCTCAGTCCAGGCCCAGCTTGCCGCGCAGTTGCGACAGGTCCTCGGCCAGGGTGTTGACCGGTCCCACCAGCGCGCGGCGGTCGGCCTCGCTCACCTTGTCATAGGTCTGGTAGCCATCGCCCTGGCGGTACTTCGCCAGGATGTCCTCGACCGTCTTGAAGTTGTCGTCCACCTTGGCGATGAAGTCAGGGTCCTGCTTCGCCACCAGCGGGCCGAACAGCGCGACGATCTTGCGCGCGCCGTCCACGTTGCCCTTGAAGTCCCACAGGTCGGTGTGGCTGTAGCGGTCCTCCTCGCCGGACACCTTGGTGGCGGCCACCTCCTCCATCAGCACCGCCGCGCCGCCCACGACCTTCTCGGGCGGGAAGGTCAGGTCCGCCACGCGCTTCTGCAGGGCCAGCACATCCGCCATCAGCTTGTCGGCCACCGGCGCCAGGCCCTCGGTGCTGTTCTGCGCGAACAGGCCGTACTCCAGGCGATGGAAGCCCGTGAAGTCGGGGTCCTTTTCCGCCAGCTCGTGGTCATCGGCGCGCGCGTCGATGGCGCTGTCCAGGTCGCTGAACAGCTCGGCCACCGGCTCGGAGGTTTCATACGGCACGCGGGTCGGCGCATAAAGCGCGCGGGCGCGGGCCAGGTCGCCGGCCTTGATGGCGTCCGTGAAGGCGCGCGTGCCGTCCACCAGTTGCTGCAGCTCGCCCGACACATACAGCTTGTAGTCGGTCAGCGGGCCGACCAGCTCCAGCGGCGTGACGGCGGCATGGGCGGGCACGGCCAGCCAGGCGCCCAGCAGGGCGGCGATCAAGGATTTGCGCAAGGTCATTGAGGTCCTCTCTCCAGAAAAAAAGTCTCGCCAGGGGGCTGCCGGCGCTTGCCTGTCAGGCCTGCGCCGACGCGTCGAGCAGCGTGCGGCCCAGGTAATCCCCCGCAACACGCACGCCCGGCAGCACGAAGAAATAGCCGCCGCCGATGGGCTTGATGTATTCCTCCAGCGGCTCGCCATCCAGGCGGCGCTGCACGGCAATGAAACCCTGCTCCAGGTCCGCCTGGTAGCAGATGAAGAGCAGGCCCATCTCCAGCTGGCCCGACTTGGTCACGCCGTTGGAGTAGTTGAAGGGGCGGCGCAGGATCAGGTTGCGCTGCGACGCGTGGTCGCGGGCATTCGCCAGCCGGATGTGCGAATCCAGCCGCGTCGTCTTGCCCTCGGGATCGCGGCCGTAGTCCGGCACGTCGGCCTCGTGCTTGCCATCCATCGGCGCGCCGGTGTCCTTGCGGCGGCCGAAGATGGCCTCCTGCTCGCGCAGCGGGGTACGGTCCCAGCGTTCGACGAAATTGCGGATGAGGCGCACCACCTGGTAGGACCCGCCTGCGGCCCAGGCGGGCTCGTCGCCGCCGGGCTGCACCCACACCACGCGATCCATCAGGGCGGCGTCTTCGGCATCCGGGTTGGCCGAGCCATCACGGAACCCCAGCAGGTTGCGCGCGCTTTCGGGCGGCCCGGGCCGCAACGGCACGGCAGGCACCGTGCCCTCCTGTTTCCAGCGCAAGGCCAGCAGGTCGGGCAGGGTCTTGATGATGTCGCGCAAGGCGTGGATGTTGGTGTCCTGCGCATGCGCGCAGCATTGCAGCAGCAGGTCGCCGTGGCACAGCGCGGCGTCCAGCGCGTCATTCGGGAAACGCGTCATGCGCCACAGGCGCTTGGGCTTCGCGCTCGCCAGGCCGTAACGCGCATCGAACAGCGAGTCGCCCACCGAGATCGTCATCGTTAGCCCGCCAGGCGCGATGTCCGGCCCCAGGATCCCGGAGTCCGGCGGCGGAAAGCGCGGGTCTGCGGTCGGCGCGGGGCCGCCCTGCGTCAGGAAGGCGATGCGGTCGGTCAGCGCGCGAAAGAGCCGCTCCAAGCCGGCGCGGTCACGCGCCAGCACGTCGAAGGACGCCACCAGGCCAGCCTCGGGACGCGGCGTCAGGATGCCCTGCTGGTGCGGGCCCAGATAAGGATGGCGATCCTGCCGGCGGTCATCGGCCTGTGGCGCCTCGGCCACCTGGTGTCCTTTCGCCTTGGCGCTCGGCTGCCCATGCGCCAGGCCGGCGGCCAGCATGCCGCCCACGGCGCCCGCCCCCGCCAGCAGCCGCCGTCGCCCCGTGTCGGCGGGCGCATCGGCACAGGTCTGGGTGGCAAGCGGCGAGGTGTCTTTCATGGCGAATCCAGCAAGGCGCGGATGAAGAGGAATCGATGCGGCGGCACAGGCGCCGCGCAACGCCTGCCCTACCGCTGGCCGGCGTCAATTCGCGCCGATCAGCCCCAGCGACTGGCCCGCGCTGGCGAGGTCCGTCGCCAGCATCGCGAAGCGTTCCGCCAGGACGCGCCGCGCCGCGGCATCCAGCGTGTCGAAAACGGCATATCCTTCGCCGCCCTGCGCGCGATGCGCATCCAGCGCGGCCTGGGCGGCAGCGGTATCGCCATCCAGCTTGTCGGCCAGCGCGGCATTGCCGCGCGCCACGAACGGCCGCAGCAGGTCCACGATCTTGCGCAGGCCATCCAGGTTGCCCTGCAGGCCCGACAGGTCGGTGTGCGCGTAGCGGTCTTCCTCGCCAGTGACCTTCAGCGTGGCCATGTCCTGCGCCAGGCGGGCAGCGCCGCCGGCCATGCGTTCCGGCGTCACGGGCAGTTCGCGCAGACGCTGCTGCAAGGTGGCGATGTCCGTCATCAATGCTTGCGCGGCAGCGGGCAGGCCCACCAGCGATTGCCGCGCATACAGGCCGTGCTCGATGCGATGGAAGCCCGTGAAGTCCGGATCGTCCTCGCGCCGCGCGAAATAGTCGGCGCGTGCGTCCAGCCGCGTATCCAGGTCGGCGAACATGTCGGCCACGGGTTCGATGCGCTTGTAGGCCAGGCGCGCGGCGGGGTACAGCCCGCGGGCCCGGGCCAGGTCGTTGGCCTCGATGGCATCGGCAAGCGCCTGCGCGTCGCGCTGCAAGGTTGCGGCCTGCATCACCAGGTAGACCCGGTACTCGGCCAAGGCGCCGATGAAGGCCGTCAGGGACGGACGGGCCGCCCGCGCGGCGTCCGACGCCGCGGTCGGCGTCACGTGCAGCTTGCCGCGCGGATTGCTCAAGAGGCCGCAGGTGATGTCGTAGTCGCCGGGTTCCAGCCTGGCATTCAGGGTCTGCGTGAAGCCCGGCGCGATGTTCTCGCGCTCTTCCACCACCATGACCCCGTCCAGGATCTCCCACTCCACCGCCCGCTCCGAACGGTTGACGATGCGGAAGGTGGCGCGCCCTGCCGGCACGCTCAGGCTGTCAGGCTCGCAGCGCCCGGCATGGATTTCCACCTGGACCACGCCATCGGTGGGCGCCGCGTCCTGGCCCGCCAGGCGGGAGGCGTAATAAAAAGCGGCCAGCGCGGCCAGGGCCAGCAGGACGGACAGCGCCAAGGCGATGCGCATCAGCGCACGGGAAGGCGCGCCGCCACGCGGCGCCGGAGAGGGGTCAGTCATCGCATGGGCTGCGCGGCCGGGGCCGGACGCAGGAACAGGTAAAGGGAAATGGCCAGGAAGCCGGCATAGGCCACGACCTCGCTGGCCGTGGGCGTGTCCTGGTAGCCGAAGATGCCGCCGAAGACCGTGCCCAGGGGGCTGTCGGCGGGCAGGACGCCGCTCAGGTCCACCACCACCGTCTGCCAGAGATTCCAGACGCCGGCCTCATGCAAGGCCCGGACGGAACCTGCCAGGATGCCGGCGGCCACGACCAGGATGAAGACGCCGGTCCAGCGGAAGAAGCGCCGCAGGTCCAGGCGCACGCCGCCCGCATAGATGCCGTAGCCCAGCAAGGCGGCCACCGTCACACCCAACAAGGCGCCCAGCGGCGCTGCCCCGCCTTGCGACTGCTGGAACGCGGCCAGCAGGAAGAACACCGATTCCAGGCCTTCGCGTGCCACGGCGAAGAAGACCATGCCCACCAGCGCCAGCCCCTGGCGCTGCGACCCGGCCAGCGCCGCATCCACCGACGCGCGAAGTCCGGCGGCAATGGAGCGCGCCACCTTGCGCATCCAGAACACCATCGAGGCCAGCACCGCCACGGCGGCCAGGCCCACCAGCGCCTCGAAGAGCTCCTGCGCCTTCTGCGGGAACTCCGCGCGCAAGAGCTGCAGGCCCGCGCCCGCGAAGAGGGAGACGGCGACCGCGAGGAAGATTCCCACCCACACCGCCGGCATCCATGCGCCACGGCCGGTCTGCTTGAGGTACGAGGCGATGATGCCCACGATCAGGGCCGCTTCCAGGCCCTCGCGCAGCATGATCAGGAAAGGAATCAGCATGAAGAAAACAGCGCCGGCGCGTCCTTCGTGGAAAGATGCGCGCCGGGCCAGTCAAAAGAGATTGGTTCTTATTATTCTTCCACGGCCCCGCTTACAGGCCGCTGTCTGACAGGAAGCTGTCAGGCCGCCGCGCATTGCACGCGGCGGCGGTCCGGATCAAGCGCTTCGATCAGCGGTACAGCACGGTCGGCAGCCACATGCCGATGCCGGGGAACACATAGAGCAGGAAGATCGCGACGATCTGGATGCCCATGAACGGCAACATGCCCAGGAAGATCTGGTTCAGCGTGACGTGTGGCGGCGATACCCCCTTCAGGTAGAAGGCCGACATGGCCACCGGCGGGGACAGGAACGCCGTCTGCAGGTTCAGCGCGACCAGCAGGCCGAAGAACAGCGGATCGATGCCGAAGTTGGCGAGCAGCGGAATGAAGATGGGCATGAAGATCACGATGATCTCGGTCCACTCCAGCGGCCAGCCCAGCAGGAAGATGATGATCTGCGCCAGCAGCATGAACTCCACCGGCGTCAGGCCCATGCCCAGCACCCAGGCCTCGATGATCTGCTGTCCGCCCAGCAGCGCGAAGGCGGCCGAGAAGATCGACGAGCCCACGAACAGCCAGCACACCATCGCGCTGGTCTTGGCCGTGAGGAACACCGACTCCTTCAGCACCGGCATGTTCAGGCGCCGGTACAGGGCCGCCAGCAGCACGCCGCCCAGGGCGCCCATGGCAGCCGCCTCGCTGGGCGTCGCCAGGCCGAACACGATGGAGCCCAGCACCGCCAGGATCATCACGGACAGCGGGAAGAACGAGGCCATGAGCATCTTGAAGATCTCAAGCCGCTGCCAGGTCAGGAAAGCGTAGAACGCAAACAGCGCCGCGCCGATCACGCCGAATACGATCCAGAAGTTCATCGGCGCGGAAATGCTGTTGCCGCTCTCGCTGTCAGCGGCCAGGGCCGCGGCGGCCGCTGCCGCGGGCGCGGTCACGCCCGGTTCGGCCGCGGGCGACGGCGTGCCCGGCGGTTCCGCGACGCCACCCGCGCCGGGCGGTTCGGACAGTCCGCCTTCCATGGGCGGCTCGCTCAGCCCCCCTTCCATGGGCGGCTCGGCCAGGCCGCCGCCGCTGGATGGCGCGACGTAGCCCAGGCGCAGTTCATCCGGAATGTCGTATTCCACGGCGGGCGTGGTCAGGATACGGTGCGTCGTCCCCATCAACAGCAGGAAGATGACCAGCGGCACCAGCACCACCGCCACGTTGCGCGCCAGGAAGGACATCGGCACGTCGCGGTTGCGGCGGCCCTTGAACATCGCACTGACCAGGCCCACGACGGCGCGAGTCTGGCCACCGCTTGCCAGCTTTTGCGTATCGGGCGGCAGCGGCAGGTGACGCTCCGACTCGGGCAGGGGAGGCGCCAGGTGGGGCCAGAACTTGCCGACGAAGATCACGTAGAGGATGTACAGCCCGGCCAGCATCAGGCCCGGAAAGAGCGCGCCCGCATAGAGCTGCACCACCGAGACGCCTGCGGTCGCGCCGTACACGATGAGCATCACCGAGGGCGGCAGCAGGATGCCCAGGCAGCCGCCCGCCGTGATCGCGCCCGCCGTGAGCTTCACGCCATAGCCGGACTTCAGCATGGTCGGCATGGCGAGCAGGCCCATCAGCGTCACCACCGCGCCCACGATGCCCGTGGCCGTGGCGAAGATGGCGCAGGTGGCCAGCGTGGCCACGGCCAGCGAGCCCGGCACGCGTGCCAGCGCCAGGTGCATGGCCTTGAAGAGCTTCTCGATCAGGTTGGCGCGCTCGACCAGATAGCCCATGAACACGAAGAGCGGGATCGAGATCAGCGCGTCGTTGGTCATGGTGGCGTAGGTCCGCTGCACCATCAGGCTCAAGGTCTGCTCGATGGCCCGCATCGACTCGCCGGACTGCATGTAATACGCAAGGAAGGAAAAGATCACCCCCATGCCCATGAGCGTGAAGGCGGTCGGGAAGCCGAGCATGATGGTCACGACCACCAGCGCCAGCATGATGAGCCCGATGTGCGGGGTGGTGAGCGCCGTCCAGGGCGTCAGCACGATCACGGCGATGACCACCATCGCCATGATCGAGAGCCCGAACCAGATGGCTTTGTTCTGATTCATCAGTGCTTCTCCGGAACAACGTAACGGTCCAGTTTCGCGATGTCCTCATCCTTGACGTGGACCATCTCCTTAAGCTTCTCGACGTCGACTTCCTCCACGTCGTCTTCTCGGCGCGGCCACGCGCCATCGCGCAGGCACAGGATGCACCGGCCGATCTCGGCCACGCCCTGCAGCAGCAGGAACGCGCCGGCGAACGGGATGATCGCCTTGAACGGATAGATGGGCGGCCCGTTGGCCATCAGGGAGGAGTGCTCGCGGATGGCGATGGACTCGGCCGCGAAATACCAGCCCGCCCAGACCATGGCGACCACGCCGGGAATGAAGAACAGGATGAAGAGGATCAGGTCCAGCGTGGCCTGGGTGCGCGGGCTGAAGAACCCATAGAGGATGTCGCCGCGCACGTGGCCGCTTTTCGCCAGCGTGTAGGCGCCGGCCATCATGAACAGCGTGCCGTAGAGCATCAGCTGCATGTCGAAGGCCCAGGCGCTGGGACTGCTGAAGAAATAGCGGGCAAACACTTCCCAGACGATCATGACCGTCAGGATGACGATGAGCCAGGCAAAGGCCTTGCCCACCCATGTGGAGAGCCGATCAACGGCGAACAGGAATTTCAGCATGGAACCACCCGGTGGAACGCGCGACGGCATACGCCGACCGGCGTCGCTGGAACAGCCAGGAGCGCGCCTGGCGCCGCGTTGTGCGCGGGCCCGCAACCACTCTTGACGGGGAAGACGGCCCCCGGGCAAGCCCCGCGCGGCGCACGGGCCCCTCCCCGGTCACCGTGCCCGCGCGGGGCCTTCCGGCGGCCAGCCGGCGCGCATCGTCACGCGACACGCAACCGGCGCCGCGCGGGAATCAAGCCTTGGGCTTGCTCTGCGCGAAGTAGTGGTTGTAGGCCATCCGGTAGTCGATGGTGGTGTCGTTCTGCCACCGGCCGCCGCGTTGCGCGAAGGCCTTCTGCGAATCCAGCACCTTCTTGAAGAGCGGGTTCTCGGCCGAGCGCTTGGCGATCATCTCGTCCCAGATCTTCAACTGCTCGCGCAGGATGGCGTCCGGCGTCTTGTAGAACTTCACGCCAGCCTTCTGCTGCTCGATGTAGTCCTTGGAATAGCGGTCGATCGCCTTCCACGACATGTCGGCGCTTGCAGCCTGGGTGGCGTAGCGGATGACGGCCTTCAGGTCATTCGGCAGGGCTTCGTACTTGGCCGTGTTGAACATGACCTCGAACTGCTCGGCGCTCTGGTGGAAGCTCTGCAGCATGCAGATCTTGGACACGTCCTGGAAGCCCAGCGAACGGTCGGACGAGGCGTTGTTGAACTCGGCGCCATCCAGCAGGCCGCGGTCCAGCGCGGGAACGATTTCACCGCCGGGCAGCGCGTTCACCGCCGCGCCCATCGCCGTGAACATGTCGATGGCCAGGCCCACGGTGCGGAACTTCAGGCCCTTGAAGTCCTCGGTGCGCGTGACCGGCTTCTTGAACCAGCCCAGCGGCTGGGTCGGCATGGGTCCGTACATGAACGAGGTCACGTTCACGCCCATGGCCTTCTGGATTTCCTTCAGCAGCTCCTTGCCGCCGCCGTATTCGTGCCAGGCGAGGAGCATGTTCGGATCCATGCCGAACGAGGGGCCCGATCCCCAAAGGGCCACCGCGGTGTTCTTGCCGTACCAATACGCCACCACGCCGTGGCCGCCGTCCAGCGTGCCCGACGACACGGCGTCCAGCAGGTCGAAGGCGCGCACGACGGCGCCGGCGGGCAGCACTTCGATGCGCAGCCGGCCTTCGGACATCTCGTTGACCTTCTTCGCGAAGTCCTGGGCGTACTCGTGGAAGATGTCCGTTGCGGGCCAGGTGCTCTGGAAGCGCAGGGACGTGACCTGCTGTGCCTTGACGACGGCGGGCGCCGCGAGCGCGGCACTGGCGGCCGCGCCGGCCATGAATGTACGGCGAGTGGGTTTCATCGCGTGTGTCTCCTCAGACAGGGAAAGTCTCGTTCTGTTTTGTGTTCGAACTTGTTCTACTTCCACAGCCCCGCATGCTGCCAGTCCTACCCTTTCCGGTGACTGCGGCATGGGTAACATAGCGCCCGCCCTGCGCACGCAACATCGGCGTTAACCCGTAAAAAGATGTATACAAAGCGGGCACACACGCCAAAGCAAGGGTATGTCCGCACCTGGGAAGGCCGGACTCCCGGCACCAGCCCGGTGCAAAAGGGCCCCCCACGCTGCGCCTTCGGCTTGCTGCCCCCCGAGGGGGCCGTCTTTTGCCGTGGGACGGCCCGGCGGCAAAAGGGTCCCCCACGCTGCGCCTTCGGCTTGCTGCCCCCCGAGGGGGCCGTCTTTGCCTCGGGGGCGGCCCTGCGACAAAAAGGTCCCTATCGCTTAATGCGGGATTAATGGCGGGCTTTCTAGAATTCGCCAACCGCGCCGCCCGGCGCCGGTCCCCTCTCCCCTCGCATCCAGGACCATCATGCTGCCTCGCATCCATCCCGCGCAGTCCCTTCTTGCGTTCGCCCTGCTCTCTTGTGTGGGCGCCGCCTCCGCCCAGAACGTCATCGGCGCAGGTGTCGGCATCGTTCCCGAATACGACGGCGCGCGCGACTACAAGGCGCGCGCCATGCCCCTGATCCAGTACAACCACGACATGTTCTTCATCGCCCCGCGCGCGGGCGCACCCGCCGCCGGCATCCGTGCCACGCTGGCCCCCGACTGGGCCGGCGGGCTGTACGTGGGCCTGGGCTTCAAGCGCAAGGCCGAGGACGACCTGGCCGGGCTGGACGAGGTCAAGACGCACGGCCTCGCCGGCGCCTTCCTGGAATGGTCGCCGGGCCGGTACTCCGTATCGGCCGATCTCCAGCAGGCCATGAAGTCCGGCTACGGCGCGACGCTGCAACTGGGCGCGTCGTACGCCCTGCTGCAAACGCAGAAGAACCAGGTCCGCCTGGGCGCGAACACGGTCTGGGGCAACGACGACAACATGGACACCTGGTTCGGCATCAGCCGCGCCGAAGCCGCGCGCAGCACCCGCTATGACAGCTACTCGGCCTCGGCCGGCTTCCGCTCGGCCAGCCTGTCGCTGACCTGGACGCACAGCCTGAACGACAACTGGTCGGTCATGACCGGGGTGGGCGTGAAGACGCTGCTGGGCGACGCCAAGGACTCGCCGATCTCCGAGCGCGACACCAGCGTGAACGGCAGCGTGGGCGTGCTCTACCGCTTCTGATTCCTGCCCGGCGTCACCCGAAGGGGCGTCGCGTCACGCGGATCGCCTACACTGGCGGGCTTTGCCCTTAGCCGCCTTTTTCCGCGCCCAAGCGCCGCTCCGCGGCGCGCGCCCCTTCCCATGATCCGTTTCCAGAACGTCTCGCTCGCCCGCGGGGTCAAGCCCCTGCTCGAGCGTGTCGACCTCCTCCTCAATCCCGGCGACAAGATCGGCCTGATCGGCGCCAACGGCGCCGGCAAGTCCAGCCTGTTCGCCATGTTGCGCGGCGAGCTGCATCCCGACCAGGGCGACCTGAGCTATCCGCCCAACTGGCGGCTGGCCCACGTCGCCCAGGAAACGCCGCCGCTCGCGCGTTCGGCCATCGACTACGCCATCGACGGCGACACGACGCTGCGCGCGCTGGAGGCGCACCTGGCGGAGCTGGAAAGCCAGCCGGAATCGCTGGAGAACGGGCTGGCCATCGGCGAGGCCTATGCGGCGCTGGCCGACGCGGACGCCTACACGGTGGAATCGCGCGCCGAGCAACTGCTTGCCGGCCTGGGCTTCTCACCCGAGCAGATGCGCATGCCGCTCACCAGCTTCTCGGGCGGCTGGCGCATGCGCCTGAACCTGGCGCAGGCGCTGATGTGCCCGTCGGACCTGCTGCTGCTCGACGAGCCCACCAACCACCTGGACCTCGACGCCATCATCTGGCTGGAGGACTGGCTCAAGCGCTATCCGGGCACGCTGCTCATCATTTCGCATGACCGCGACTTCCTGGATGAAGTGGTCAACGTGATCGTGCACATCGACGCGCGCAAGCTGAAGCGCTATTCGGGCCACTATTCCTCGTTCGAGCGCCAGCGCGCCGCCCAGCTGGAACTGGCCGCCGGCCAGCAGGAAAAACAGATGCGCCAGCGCGCGCACCTGGAGTCGTTCATCAACCGCTTCAAGGCGCAGGCCAGCAAGGCCCGCCAGGCCCAGAGCCGCATCAAGGCCCTGGCCCGCATGGAGGAAGTGGCGCCGCTGCGCGCCGCGGCCGAGTTCTCCTTCCAGTTCCGCGAGCCCGCGCGCGCGCCCGATCCGCTGCTGGTGCTGGACGGCGTGGACGCCGGCTACCGCGGCGAAGACGGCCGCGCCGACAAGCGCATCATCCAGGGCATCAACTTCTCCTTGCAGGGCGGCCAGCGCATCGGCCTGCTGGGCGTGAACGGCGCGGGCAAGTCCACCTTCATCAAGACCATCGCCGACGAGATCGGCGCGCTGTCGGGCACGGTCACCATCGGCAAGGGCCTGTCGGTCGGCTATTTCGCGCAGCACCAGGTGGAAATGCTGCGCCATGACGAGTCGCCGCTGTGGCACATGAGCAAGCTCGCCCCCACCGTGCGCGAGCAGGAGCTGCGCAACTTCCTGGGCGGCTTCAACTTCGCCGGCGAAATGGCGATGTCCTCGATCGCCCCCTTCTCGGGCGGCGAGAAGGCACGGCTCGCGCTCGCGCTGATCGTGTGGCAGCGCCCCAACCTGCTGCTGCTCGACGAGCCCACCAACCACCTGGACCTGGAAACCCGCGAGGCGCTGACCGATGCGCTGGCGCAGTTCGAAGGCAGCCTCATCCTCGTCTCGCACGACCGGCACCTGCTGCGCGCCACCACCGACCAGTTCATCATCGTCGCCGACGGCAAGATGCTGCCCTACGACGGCGACCTGGACGACTACAAGACCTGGCTCATCTCCACCAAGCAGCAAGCGCGCAAGGCCTAAGCTGCAAATCCTTGCATATATATGTCGGGCCAAACATCTAAAACTTTGGTCTAAGTTCATGGCCCGACACTGATCCCTCTCCAAGCACCCCGCGCGAATCTTCGATACACTCCGCCCGCGCGGCGGACGATCATCGTCCGCCGCAATCTTTTATATGTTCCTGTGTGCTTATAGGAGTGGGCGATGCAAGTCGGCAGAAGGCGGTTTTTCAAGCTCTGTAGCGCGGGGCTGGCCGGAGCCAGTGCCATTACCCTGGGCTTTGCCCCCTCGGTTGCCGAAGCCACCCAGCCGCGCCGCTACAAGCTGCTGCGCGCCAAGGAAACCCGCAACAACTGCACCTATTGCTCGGTGGGTTGCGGCATCCTCATGTACAGCCTGGGCGACGGCGCGAAGAACGCCAAGTCGCGCATCTTCCACATCGAAGGCGACCCCGACCACCCGGTCAGCCGCGGCTCGCTCTGTCCGAAGGGCGCCGGCCTGCTGGACTACATCCACAGCGATCAGCGCCTGCACTTCCCCGAATACCGCGCGCCGGGCTCCGACACCTGGCAGCGCATCAGCTGGGACGACGCCATCTCGCGCATCGCGCGCCTGATGAAGGACGACCGCGACGCCAACTTCATCGAGAAGAACGCGGCCGGCGTGACCGTGAACCGCTGGCTCTCCACCGGCATGCTGACCTCGTCCGCCGCCAGCAACGAAACCGGCGCGCTCGACCAGCGCTTCACCCGCGCACTGGGCATCCTGGGCACCGACAGCCAGGCCCGCGTCTGCCACGCCCCCACCGTCGCGGCGCTGGCGCCCACCTTCGGGCGCGGCGCCATGACCAACAACTGGGTCGACATCAAGAACGCCAACGTCATCCTCATCATGGGCGGCAACCCCGCCGAGGCCCACCCCGTGGGCTTCAAGTGGGTGATCGAGGCCAAGGTGAAGAACGGCGCCAAGGTCATCGTGGTGGATCCGCGCTTCAACCGCAGCGCGGCCGTGGCCGACCTGTACTCGCCCATCCGCGCCGGCTCCGACGTGACCTTCCTGATGGGCGTGGTGAACTGGCTCATCACGCACGACAAGGTGCATCACGACTACGTGCGCGCCTACACCAACGCCAGCCTGATCGTGCGCGAGGACTACACCTTCGAGGATGGCATCTTCAGCGGCTTCGACGAGTCGTCGGGCCAGTACGACCGCCGCTCGTGGACCTACGAGCTGGACGAGAACGGCCACGCGCGCCGCGACATGACGCTGTCGCACCCGCGTTGCGTCTGGAACCTGCTGAAGCAGCACGTCAGCCGCTACACGCCGGACATGGTCACGCGCGTCTGCGGCACGCCCCGGGACGACTTCCTGGAGATCTGCCGCCTGCTGGGCGAGACCTGTGTCTCGGACAAGACCGCGACCTTCCTGTACGCGCTGGGCTGGACCCACCACACCAACGGCGCCCAGATGATCCGCGGCTCGGGCATGATCCAGCTGCTGCTGGGCAACATCGGCATGGCCGGCGGCGGCGTGAACGCGCTGCGCGGCCACTCGAACATCCAGGGCTACACCGACCTGGGCCTGCTGTCGCTGCGCCTGCCGGGCTACATGAACCTGCCCTCGGACAAGCAGACCACCCTGAAGGACTACTTGGCCCAGACCACGCCGCGCGCGCTGCTGCCCGGCCAGGTCAACTACTACCGCCACACGCCCAAGTTCTTCGTGAGCCTCATGAAGAGCATGTGGGGCGACAAGGCCACCGCCGAGAACGACTGGGGCTTCGACTGGCTGCCCAAGTGGGACAAGAGCTACGACGTGCTGGCCTACTCGGAAATGATGGTCGAGGGCAAGGTCAACGGCTACATCGCCCAGGGCTTCAACCCCATCGCGGCCTTCCCCGACCGCAACAAGGTCGCCCGGGCGCTGGCCAAGCTGAAGTTCCTGGTCATCATCGACCCGCTCGTCACCGAGACCTCGAACTTCTGGCAGAACCATGGCGAGTTCAACGACGTCGACCCCGCCGCCATCCAGACCGAGGTCTTCCGCCTGCCGTCCTCGTGCTTCGCCGAGGAGAACGGCTCCATCGTCAACTCCGGCCGCTGGCTGCAGTGGCACTGGGCCGGCGCCGAGCCGCCCATGGAGGCCTGGCACGACGGCAAGATCCTGGGCCACCTCTTCATGAAGCTGCGCGAGCTCTATGAAAAGGAAGGCGGCGCCAACCCCGCGCCCATCCTCAACATGGCCTGGAACTACCAGAACCCGCTGGACCCCGCGCCGGAGGAAGTGGCGCGCGAGGCCAACGGCCATGCGCTGGTGGACCTGACCGACGACCAGGGCCGCATCGTCGCGCGCAAGGGCGAGCTGCTCAGCGACTTCTCGCAGTTGCGCGACGACGGCAGCACCGCGTCCTTCAACTGGATCTTCGCGGGTTCGTGGACCGAGCAGGGCAACCAGATGGCCCGCCGCGACAACACGCCCGACCCGCGCGGCCTGGGCTGTACGCCCGGCTGGGCCTGGGCCTGGCCGCAGAACCGCCGCATCCTCTACAACCGCGCCTCGGCCGATCCACAAGGCAAGCCCTGGGACCCCAGGCGCAAGATCATCGAGTGGAACGGCACGCGCTGGACCGGCATCGACAACCCGGACTTCGCCGCCACCGTGCCGCCCGGCAGCGAGGCCAACCCCTTCATCATGCTGCCCGAGGGCCTGGGCCGGCTCTTCAGCGTCGACGCGATGGTGGACGGGCCTTTCCCCGAGCACTACGAACCGCTGGAGTCACCGCTGGCGGAAAACCCGCTGCACCCGAGCGTGACCTACGCCCCCACGGCGCGGCTGTATCCCAGTGACCGCGCCCGCCTGGGCAAGCGCGAGGACTTCCCCTACGTGGCCACCACCTACTCCATCACCGAGCTGTTCCGCCACTGGACCAAGCACTCGCGCCTGAACGCGATCATCCAGCCCGAGCAGTTCATCGAAGTGGGCGAGAAGCTGGCGGCGCGCAAAGGCATCGTGCAGGGCGACCTGGTCAGGGTATCCAGCCAGCGCGGCTACATCAAGGCGCGCGCCGTGGTCACCAAGCGCATCCGCACCCTGAAGATCGATGGCCAGGACATCGACTCCATCGGCATCCCCTGCCACTGGGGCTATGAAGGCGCCACCCGCAAGGGCTTCCTGACCAACACGCTGACCCCGCACGTGGGCGACGCCAACACGCAGACGCCGGAATACAAGGCGTTCCTCGTGAACATCGAAAAAGCTTGAGGGAACAATGTCCATGCAATCCCAGGATATCGTCCGCCGTTCCGGCACCAGCACGCTCACGCCCGCGCCGCACGTGCGCGACCACCAGGCCAAGGTGGCCAAGCTGATCGACGTCACCACCTGCATCGGCTGCAAGGCCTGCCAGGTGGCGTGCAACGAATGGAACGACCTGCGCGACGAGGTCGGCCATAACGTCGGCGTCTACGACAACCCCGCCGACCTCAGCGCCAAGACCTGGACGCTGATGCGCTTCGACGAGATCGAGCACGAGGAAACCGGCAAGCTGGAATGGCTGATCCGCAAGGACGGCTGCATGCACTGCGAAGACCCCGGCTGCCTGAAGGCCTGTCCGGTGCCCGGCGCCATCATCCAGTACGCCAACGGCATCGTCGACTTCCAGTCCGAGCACTGCATCGGCTGCGGCTACTGCATCGCCGGCTGTCCCTTCGACGTGCCGCGCATCGACAAGTCCGACAACAAGGCCTACAAGTGCACGCTGTGCTCGGACCGCGTGGGCGTGGGCCAGGAGCCCGCCTGCGTGAAGACCTGTCCGACCGGCGCCATCACCTTCGGCAGCAAGGACGACATGAAGCAGCTGGCGCACGAGCGTGTCGAGGAGCTGAAGACGCGCGGCTACGACCAGGCCGGCCTGTATGACCCGCAAGGCGTGGGCGGCACGCACGTCATGTACGTGCTGCACCACGCCGACCGCCCGGAGCTTTATCACAAGCTGCCGTCCGAACCCGCCATCAGCCCGGTGGTGGAAAGCTGGAAGGGGGCATTGAAGCCCGTGGCCGGCGTGGCCTTCGCCGCCGCGCTGGTGGGCGCGGCCGCGCACTACATCGCCGCCGGCCCCAACGAAGCGCCGGACGACGAAGAAACCGACGAAACCAACCCCGGCCACCAGGACGCCAAACAGGACGAGGAGCCCCGGGCATGAAGCGCGACAACACTCTGCACCGCATCGGCTACGCCGAGCGCCTGTGCCACTGGATGATGGTGGCCTGCTTCTTCCTCGTCGCGCTCTCCGGCCTGTCCTGGCTCTTCCCCTCGCTCAGCTGGCTGAACGCCGTGCTGGGCACGCCGCAACTGGCGCGCATCCTGCACCCCTTCCTGGGCGTGGTGGTGTTCCTGGCCCTGGTGTTCCTGTTCTTGCGGCTGGTGAAATACAACCTGCCGGAACGCGAGGACCGGATCTGGTTCGCCAACGTCAAGGACGTGGTGCGCGGCGCGCACGACAAGCCCCTGCGCATCGGCAAGTACAACGCCGGCCAGAAGATCCTCTTCTGGAGCATCATGGTCCTCATCACCGCGTTGCTGGTCAGCGGCATCATCATCTGGCGCCCCTGGTTCGCGCACTACTTCCCCATCCCCGTCATCCGCCTCGGTCTCATCGCGCACTCGCTGGCGGGCATCGGCCTGATGCTGCTCATCATCGGCCACATCTACCTGGCCTTCTGGGTCAAGGGGTCCATTCGCGGCATGATCACCGGCCGCGTCACGCGCGCCTGGGCGCGGGCGCACCACGACCGCTGGCATGAACAGATGTTGGCCAAGGAAGCCGCGCAAGCCGCTGCCGCCAAGGAGCCGCGCGCATGACGTCCCCGGCAGGCGGCATCGGCCTGGACACGCAGGGCATCGGCGTGCCCACCGGCCGCATCGGCGACGCGCCGCCGGTGCTGGCGCCCAGGCTGGACCAGCACTACGCCCGCCGCGCGGCGCGGCTCGCGCAACTGGCAGACGGCCATCCCATGGCGGACTACCTGCGCATGGCCGCCGCCCTGGTGCAGGCCCAGCAGGACACCCTGGACACGCTGCCTTTGGCGGAAGACGCATCCGCCGCAAACGCCGATGTCACGCCGCTCACGCCGGGCGCGCTGCTGCAGGCGCCCTACTGGCGCGCCGCACTGCCTGCCATCCTGGCTGCGTTCTCGCGCCTGGGCGCCGCGCAGCTGGACGCATCCCTGCCGCTGCGCCAGACGCTGGCTGCCCTGCGCGACGCCTCGTCCGACGCCCTGGCCCACGACGCGGCCGCCTTGCTGGCGGGCGACTTCGAACAGGTGGACAGCGCCCGCGCGCTCTTCCTGTGGGCTGCGCTGTCGCTGCACGCCGTGCAATTCGCAGCGCGGCTGCCGGCATCGGCCTGGCGCGCGCAAGGCGATTCCCGCCAGTTCTGTCCCGCCTGCGGCGGCGCGCCGGTGGCCAGCGTGGTGCTGGGCGGCGCGCAGGCAGGCCTGCGCTACCTGCATTGCGGCCTGTGCGAAACCCGCTGGCACATGGTGCGCAGCAAGTGCAGCAACTGCGAACAGGGCGACAAGCTGGACTACTGGTCGCTGGACAGCGAAACCGCGCCCATCACGGCCGAGAGCTGCGGCAACTGCCACAGCTACCTGAAAGTGCTGTACATGGACCGCGACCGCAGCCAGGATCCCATCGCGGACGACCTGGCCACGCTGGCGCTGGACGCCGAAGTCGAGCGCGAAGGCTACGCCCGCAGCAGCGTCAATCCGCTGCTGCTGCCGGGCCGCCAGCCAGACCCGCGCTGAGGTCCAGCGCCTGCTGCTCGTACAGGCGGCGATAACGCCCATCGGGCCGCGCCAGCAGGGCGTCGTGCGCGCCCTCTTCCACGATGCGGCCCGTGTCGAACACCAGCAGGCGATCCAGCGCGCGCACCGTCGACAGGCGGTGCGCGATCACCAGCGTCGTGCGGCCCACCATCAGGCGCGCCATGGCGGCCTGGATCAGCGCTTCGCTTTCGGAATCGAGGCTGGACGTCGCCTCGTCGAAGATCAGGATGGGGGCATTGGCCAGGAAGGCGCGCGCAATCGCGACGCGCTGGCGCTCCCCGCCCGAGAGCTTCACGCCGCGCTCGCCCACCAGGGTGTCATAGCCGCGCGGCAGGCGCTGGATGAATTCATGCGCGCTGGCCTGGCGCGCCGCTTCCTCGATTTCCCGGGCCGTGGCGCCAGGCCGGGCGTAGGCGATGTTTTCCGACAGGGTGCGGTGGAACAGGATGGGCTCCTGCTGCACGATGGCGATCTGCGCGCGCAGCGACGCCTGCTGCACCGCCCTGACGTCCTGGCCGTCGATGCGCACGGCGCCGCCCGACACGTCGTACAGGCGCTGGATCAGCTTGATGAAGGTGGTCTTGCCCGAGCCGGAATGCCCCACCAGCCCGACCCGCTCACCCGGTCGGATGGCCACCGTGAAGTCCTGGAACAGCGGCGTGATGTGCGCGCCATAGCGGAAGGTGACGTGGTCGAACACGATGCCGCCCTGCGTGATGCGCGCAGGCACGGCATCCTGACGGTCCTCGATGCCCAGCGGCTGGTCCTGCAGGGCCACCAGTTCTTCCATGTCGTTCACCGAACGCTGCAGGTTGCGGATGTGCATGCCGACGTCGCGCAGGTGGCCTTGCAGCATGAAGAACATCGTCAGCACGAAGGCCACGTCGCCCGCACCCACTTCACCCCGGTCCCACATCAACAGCGTCGTGGCCAGGATGGCCACCTGCATGCCCACCATCAGGAAGCCCTGCACGGTGCCGTTCACGTTGCCGCGATTCCAGGAACGGCGCGTGCGTTCGCCCCACTTGGCAACGATCCAGGCCAGCCTGCGCTCTTCACGCGTTTCGGCGCCGAAGGCCTTGACCACGGCATTGCAGCCGACGGAATCGGCCAGCGTGCCGCCCAGTTTGGTATCCCAACGATTGGCCAGCGAGGCCATCGGCGCCACGAAGCCCACCGACAGCAGCACCGACGCCGCGATGAACAGCAGCGACCCCACGCCCACCACCACGCCCATCATGGGCCAGTGCACGCCCAACAGCACCGTGGCGCCCACCAGCATCACCACCGACGGCAGGATGGCGATGAGCAGGGTGTCGTTCAGCAGGTCCAGCGCCCAGATGCCGCGCGTGATGCGGCGCACCGTGGAGCCGGCGAAGCTGTTGGCGTGCCAGTCGCTGGAGAAGCGCTGCACGCGGTGGAAGGCCTCGTTGGCCATGCCCGCCATCATGCGCGTGGTCAGCACGATGAGCCCCCGGAAGCACAGCTGCCGGAACACCACGCCGGCCACGCCCAGCGCGACCAGCACGCCGAAAGCCGACCAGGCGGCATCGTGCGCCGCCTGCCCGCCCGCGGCGATGGCATCCACCAGGCGGCCGGCGTACAAGGGCGTCAGCACTTCGGTCAGGGTGGCGATCGAAATCGCCGCCATGATGGCGGCGATGCGCCAGGGCTGGCGGCCCCAGTGCTGAAAGGAAAAGCCGAGCACCTTGGAGAAGGTCTCGGCGCGAAGGTCGAAGCGTTTGCGCGGCATGGAAGGAAACAGGAATGCGTTGCGTCCCATGGTACACGGCGCTTGCAGCGTGCACGATGACAGGGCCGACAGGCGGGATCCAGCATAGGCAAGCCCGCGCCGCGCATAGGCGCGGCGGACGGGAGGCGTGCCCTACTTGCCGTCCCGCAAGGCGTAGTAGTCCTTCTCCCACGCGGCATGCTTGGCCTTGCCGCGGCGCAGCTCGTCGGTGAAGGGCGCCACGGCCAGCAGCAGCCGGTTGAGCCAGCGCATGGGCGCGCGGCAGGGCCGTTCGAAATCCACGAACAGCACCACCCGCACGCCATCGGTGTCGTTGTGCACCTGGTGCGGGTACAGGTCGTCGAACACCACGGCGCGGCCTTCCTGCCAGACGTAGCGCTGCCCGTCGACCTCGATCCAGCATTGCTCGCGCGGCTCGGGCACGATCAGCGCCAGATGCAGGCGCAGCACGCCGTTATAGGGTCCCCGATGCAGGGGAATGCGCTTGCCGGGCTCGAGAATGGAGAAGAATGCGGTGCGCAAGCCGGGGATGCCGGCCAGGGCCCGCGCCGTATTCGGGCAACGCGCAAGGTTGCGCTCGGACCGCAGGCCATAGGCCAGGAACATGAAGGTCTTCCACTGGTCGTCGGCCGTGATCATCTCGACTTCCGGCGACAACTCGTGGAAGGAGGGCATGCGCTTGCGGTCGTCCAGCAGGCTGGCCACTTCCTCGCGGATGCCCGGCGCCTGGGTTTCAAGTGCCGTCAGCCAGGGAAACCGAGCGTTGTCGAAAATGGGCTGGTCGCCAACCAGCGAGGCCCGCGCGATCCTGTCCTGGATCCACTCGACAAAACGGAACAGAAGCCTGGACGTCAGGCGGGGCGGGCGGGACGGCGGAAGAGAGGCGGTTTGCATCGCTCAAGCGTACGTAGGGATGAGCGGCTTGGCAAGCCGGCCGTTGTCAATGCGCGCCGCCATCCGGGCCTGAGCCGAGCGGCGTTTCGGCGACGAAGCCCGCGCGGCGCAACGCCGCGACTCGCCAGCGGTTTCCCAGCCATCCAGCGGCAATGGCCATGGCCGATCCCGCCACGCCGGCGGCCAGCCTCGCCAGCGGCGCCAGCCATATGCTGGCGCTCGCCAGGCAGGCCTCGATGGCCAGCCCCATGCCGAACACGAGGCATAGGTAAACCGCGAAAGGCCTCCAGACACCCTTGACCGCCATCCAGGCCAAACCAAAGCACAAGGCCGGCCAGGAGAACCCCTGCTTCACATCCTCGTACCGCTGCGTTCCCGGCAGACGATAGCGCACCCGTCCGGAGGCGGGAGCAGCCTGCTGCGGCACAGTCGACACCGGGGCGTCCGAAGGCGGGCTCATGGCATCACCCTGGGCGGATGGCGGGCGGGATCGAGGGGCTGCAGCCAGGCCAGCAATTCCCGGCATTGGTGAAGCCGCGACGCGGGCATGCGGTACAGCGCGGGCGTCGGCGCGTCTCCATACGCAGACAGCCCCAGGGTGGACGTCGGCTCCCGCAAGGCCTGCGCCAGGACCGGCGGCAACGAGGGGTCCGGCCTCAGCCCGCGCGCATGCAGAAAGCGGGCATAGCCCAGGTTGCACATCCGGACCGCATAGGCGTAGTCCTCGGCTCGCCAACCGCCTTCCCAGCCCGGCTGGAACGGCACCGACAAGGCACGTCCCGCGGCACCCAGCCATGACGCATGCGTGGCCGACGGCGCAGCCAAGGTTGCATCACCGTTCCCGGCCACGGGTCTGGGCGCCGGAATCGTCCCGTCCGCGCCCACGAAGCCGGACGCCGGCGGCGCAAGACGTTGCGCGCTCGCGCGGGCCGACACGGGCAGCACATCGGCAGCCGCCTCTCCCACGCTGGCATACAGCAGGTAACGGCCATAGGCGGTATACCGCTGAGGAGCCCAGGGCTCGGTCAGTATCTGCCCCACCTTGCCTTGCGCCGCGGCCAGTTCGAACCACTGCACGGTGATGCTGCTGGCGGCGGCAGGCAGTACCTTCGCGCCGAATACCGTCACGCGCTCCTCGTCACCGGCCTCGGGCAGGAACCAGGGCGGCGGCTGCAACCCCTGAAGGCAGCGTTCCGCCGCGGCGCGCAGGCGGTCCAACAGGTCCTTGCCCCGGCGCGGGTCGCCGTAATGCGCATGGAACACACTGCGACGCAGGAACAGCCACTGGCTGCTTTCTCGGCCCGGGCACGTCAACTGCGCAGGGAACGCCGACAGGGTCACGCTCCCCTCCAGATAGCGTTGCCCCGCGTAGATCTGCTCTTGCGGAAACAGCGCATACGACTCGGTGCCGGGCAGGCCCGTCCATTCATCCAGCATGCCGCGCCACGCAGGCAAGGCGATGCCCAGCACGTCGATGACCGGCCCCGTTCCCACGACCTGCCGGGCGGGGCCGAAAGGGATTTCGGCGGCCTGTGGCATGGGCAGCCGCAGCCGCACCTCGAAGGGCCATACCAGCAGCAAGGCCGGCACGCTGGCGGCCAGCACCCCGAGCGCGCGGCCGCGCGACACCGGTGCGCGGTGGCGGCGGTCGCGCACGTAGAAGGCCGTGAAGCAGCAGGCCACGGCGAGCAGCCAGAACCACGGCAGGACGTCGCGCAACTCAAGGTGGAAGTACCCGCCCGTCGGGATTTCCAGGTCGCGATCGGCGAGCACGGCCGCGAAGGGAAGCAGGGCCAGGAGGGCGGCGGCCCAGGCATAGCGCGATGGCCGGGCAGGACGCCAGGAAGCTGCGCGAGAGGAAGACGGACGGGACGGCAACGGACCAGGACTCATGAAGACTTCACAGAAGACGCGTCAAGGCATGCCGGGCGCTCGCCCGGGCGCCCAAGTGTATTCCAGCAGCAACGAGAACAGGGCAGCCTTTGGCTCAGGAGCAGGCCGGCCCGGTCCGTGCCTTGGGCAGCGGCACGTGGCCGCTGGTGTTCCCCGCCAGCTCGCGGATCTTCTCCGCCACTGCCGGCGTGGGGGTCTCGTAGCCATAGCAGTAAGGCGGGTTCGGGGCCGACTCGGGCTGGTAGTCCTGCAGCACCGCCTTGGCCTCGCCCAGGTACAGGTTGTCCTTCACGCGCAGGAAGGCCTTGTAGCCCCGCTCGTAGCCATACTGGGCCTTGGTCTTTTCATAATTGCGCCGGTCCGACGCGCCGTTCTCCAGCGCGGTCCGGTTGGGGGAGTCCGGCAGCTTGTGGCAGTAGTTCACGTCGATGCCGTGCACCGTCGGCGTGCGCTCGGGCTCCAGGCACGTGCGCCTGGACCGGTTGCTGAAGATATTCCCTTCCACCAGCGCCCGCGCCTCCAGGCTGAAACTCATGCCGTACAGGTTCCAGTCCTCCAGGAGATTGTTGTAGAGGTGGAACGTGCCGAACTGCCCTCTCGGGTTGCGCTGGACGGTGTTCAGGAAATAGTTGTGGTGCAGCGTCACGCGCGCGATCTTGTCGCGCTCGTAGTTCTTGTACATGTCCTTCGACGTGATGTTGTTCAACAGCATCACCTTGTTGGAATCGTGGAACTTGTTCCACGACACCGTCACGTCGGTCGAGCCGTTCTTCACGTTCAGCAGCCGGTCCGAGAAGCGCGCCAGGTCCATGTGGTTCACCCACACGTCACGGCTGTCGTTGGCCACGTTCACGGCCTGCGTGAAGCGGGTCAGGCGCCCGTCGATGCTCAGGTGCGTCAGGATCACGTTCCGGCTGCGGTACACGCCCAGGCCGTCATCGATCAGGGTCACGCGCCTGCCCCGCCCGTCGACCGTGACGTTCGACGGCACGCGCAACTGCGTCTTCAGCACGATCGTCATGTCGGAAGCGAAGCGGATCCAGGTGGGCGTCTGCGACTTCCTGGCGCCGTCCAGCGCGGCGCGCAAGGTGCCGGGGCCCGCGTCCTGGTCGGAGGTGACCTCGGCGAATCGACCGTCCAGCCCACCCGTCGCCTTCTGTCCATACCCTTCCCGGTATTGCAGCAGCGAGGACACGATCGGGCACTGCGAGTCCGGCACGGCGCAGGTCTCGCCCGCCGCGGCCGTGCCGCTCAGGAATACCGCCATGGCAAGCAGCCAGCGCCTCATTCCTCTTCCTCCTTCACCGGCGCCGCGGAACGGTCGGCCGGCGTCACGTGGCGCCAGATGCCGCCACTCATGCGCAGGTTCTCCGCCGGCCCTGCCAGGTGCTGCCTCAGCAGCGCGAAATAGGCATCCTGCCAACGCAGTGCATAGGTATCGGCGTCCTCGCCCGGCGCCACCGCGGGCAGCATTTCCAGCGTGAACGTCACCAGGCCGTTCTCCCAGCGCGGGGCATAGAAGACCGAGGGTACGCCCAGGCGGTGCGCCATGCGGGAGGCGAAGCTCGAATACGTCACTTCCTGGCCTTCGAAGGTCGTGCGCGGCGCGGCGGGATTCGCGGCGCCATCCACAGCCAGGCCCAGCACATAACCCGAACTGATCGCGCGGATGCAGGCCTTGGCGACCTGCGCCTCCGACTGGTCGGCAGTGGAAATCAAGGCCTTGGAATAGCTGCTCTGCTCGACGTTCGGCGCGGTCGCCAGCCAGCGCGAGGGAATGCCGAGCAGCTCCAGGGCCATCAGCGCGGCGTACATGGGCCCCACGTGCGCGGTGGCCACCACGACGCCCCGGCCCGAGGCCAGGAGCGGCGCGAAGAAACGCTCGCCAGCTTCCAGATCGCCCAGCAGCTGCATGGCCTCCTCCGCGCGATCCTCCCGGCACTCCAGCCAGTCGAACAACAGCTGGTCCATCAGGTGGCCCCAACGCGCCGCACGCTCCCACTTCGCGCGATCGGCCGTGGCGTCGCCGCGCATCGACCACGCCCAATCGAAGCGCGCCTGAGGGATCGGGGCGGTATCCAGCCGCTGCTCCACCTGGGCCACCGCCTCCTGGAACGAGTCCGGCAGCAGCTTGCTGCGGCTCGCCACGTATTGCGCATACAGGGCTTCGGCCGCTTCCTTGCGGCCCGCCTGCGACAACGCGCCGATGGCGGAACGCTGCCGCAGCAGGCTGTCGGGGGCCTTCTCCAGCAGGATCATCAACTGGTTCGCCGCCTCGTCATGCTGCGCCGAATAGCGCAGGGCGCGCGCATAGAGCATCCGCGTCTGCTCCATGTCCGGCGACAACGCGAGCGCCTGCTGCAGGAACGGCACCGCATCCCGGTAACGCCCGGCACGCAGCAGCGTTTCACCTTGCAGGGACAGCAACCTGACGTCCGCCGGCGCTGCCTTCAGGCCCGCCTCGAAATGCGCCAGGGCGTGCACCTTGCGGTCTTCTTCCGTGGCACGCCGCAAGTGCGACAGCCCCAGCGAGGCGCGCAGCGCCGCGCTGTCGTGCCCCGCGCCCAGCGCCGCGTCGCCGAAACGGATCGCCGCGTCCACCCGGTTGTCTTCCAGCAGCGCACGCACCGCCATCGCCGCCACGCGCTCGTTGGGCAGGGTCTCCGGGTCCAGGGCCGCGGCCATGCGCGCGGCGTCGGGCGTTTCGCCATTGCGGATGAAGGCCATCATCCACAGGCTCGCATCGCCGGCCTGGCTGGCCGCCATGTCGGCAGTGTCCCGCGCGACCGCGGCCGCCTCGCCAAGCCGGCCGGCCTGCAGGCGCAGCTGGATCCGCGCGGCATGCAGCGCCGCGTCATCGGGGTCGATGCCGGCCGCCGCATCCGCCGCTTCAATGGCGCGGTCCCACTGCTTCGTGCGTCCCAACAGGCTGGCCAGCATGCGCCGCTCTTCCGCGCGGTGCGGATAGGCGGCGATCAGCACCTCGAGCGCGGCAATCGCCAGCGCGAATTCGCCTTCCTTCACATAGGGGGACACCAGCAGGCGCCTGGCATCGCGCAGGCCATCCGCCGCCAGCACCAGTGCGACGTCGAAATCGGCCATCTCGCGGGCCGGGTCCGCCGCGCCGCGGATGCGCTGGATGACGGCCAGCAGCCGGGTGGCGGCCTCGGCCTGCGTGCCAGGCGTCGCGGTGGCCACGTCACCCATGCCGCAGCCCCTTCAGCAAGGACATCGACACGCGCACGACGAAGAGCAACGCGAAGCCCAGCGCCAGCGCCTCCAGCAGCAGCGTCAGCATGCGCGGGCTGCTGGGCCTGTCGGTCGCGACCGGCTGCACGATGATCGACAGGTAGCGCTGCAGCCGCAGGGTGTCGACCAGCGCCTGCTGGTGCGACTGCTGCGCCAGGGTCAGGTTCGAGTCCGCGAAGCCCTGGGCGTTCCTCAGGCCTTCATACGACTTGAGCAGCGTCGCCTCCGTATTGCCCCGGCCGCTCAGGCGCTCGCGCACACCATCGATGCGCTTCTGCAGGGCGGCGATCTGCATCTGCGCGGGCCGCAGCATGGGGTGGTCGTTGTTGCCCAGCGCCCGGATCTTGTCCAGGTTGATCTTCGCGTTGTTCAGTTCGCTTTCGAGCTGGCTGGAATGGTTGAGCAGCATCTGCACGGTGGCGGTGGGATCGATGTTGCCGTGCTCGGTCCGCCACGCCGTCAACGCCTCGCGCGCCTCCAGCGCTTTCTTCTCCGCGTGCCGCAGCGAGGCCTCGCTGACCTTCAGCTTGTCCGACACGCCCTTGGCATTCAGGCGGCTGACGAAGTCTTCCGCCAGGCCGATCAGCTCGCGCGACAGCAGCATGGCATGTTCCGGCGAATAGGCGCTGACGCGCAGCACGTCGATCTGCTCCAGCGCATTGAACGAAACGTGGACCGACGCCTGGTAGGCGCGATAAAGCGCGTCCTCGCTGGCGTCTTCCGCCAGGCGGTTGGCCGGGTCCAGCCCGTCCTGGACCAGGTACTGGCGCAGGCCGATCTTCTGGTCGAGCTGGCGCATGCTGTCGCGCGACAGCAGGAAGTCCCGCACCGCCCAGCCGTCCACGAACCCGCCCATCATCCCGCCCGCGTTGCCCGTGGTGATCAGGCTGGCCGCGCCCGGGGCCGCGGCGGGTTGCTGGCCGGATGCCGATTGCACGAAGAAACGCGACTCGGCTTCGTAGCGCGGCGTGGCAATGCTGAACATGTAGATCAGCGCGCAGACCACGGGCGCCACGACGATGCCCGCGCTGATCCAGCGCCGGCGCAGGCGGCCGCGCAGCGCCGCCTCGCGGTCGCGGCGGCGGCGCTCGATCTCCGAGCCGTTGTCAGAAGCCGACGTCATCGAACCCGCTTCCGAAGGACTCTTCTCCCGACCCTGAGTCGTCTCTGGACCGTCTTGGCGGGTACTTGATGATGCACTGGTCGAGGTCGTCTTCGATTCTGAGAGCGCTTCGCTCATAAACTAGGCCTTTGAAACAGTAATCCGCCAGCTGGTTCTGGCGATAACTGGAAAAAACGAGCGTCCGCCCGACCAAGCGCTCCTCGAACAGCGCCAGCCAGAGGCGGGTGAAACGGCAGGGCTCGAAGGGAATCGTCCCTTCGATCACATAGATGTCGAAAGCGGGCGCAAGCGCCAGCGCGAACGTGAACTCCTGCCGGATATACAGTGGCCAATGCTCCATGGGCTTGGCCAGCCACTGCGGTTCGGTGATGAGGTCGGCGACCAGGTCCGCCGTCTCGTTGGCATCCAGTTCGTAGCGGTCGGCAAGCAGCTGGATGATGTTCAAGCCGTTCGCCTTGCCGCGCACGAAACCCTGCCGCCCGATCGCCCAGGAAATGTTGCCTTCGTGCCGGACGAAGCCGCTGCGCGGCGGACGCAAGCCGCACAGCACGTCGATCACCTGGCGATGCCGCTCCGGGGTGGGAGACAGCAAGGCGTAGCGCCCCACCGGAAGGTCGAGATCGGCATCGGTCAGCAGCGGCTGCCTGCTGCCGAATGCAAAGGGTTCGTCGGTGACACCGTATAGATGGATCATCGCTGTCGCTCACATCGGCTGGACGTCGCTGCGGACCAGCCGCTGGGCGGCCCAGGCCACGACGATCATGAACACCAGCGCAATCAGGAAGTAGCCCAGGTCGGCATCCTGCGAGGTGTAGTTGGTGAAATAGGCCGAGCGCAGAAGCTGCATGCCATGCGCCAGCGGCGACCACAGGACCCAGGGGCGGTACTGCTCCGGCAACTGCTCCGAAACCAGGAAGACGCTGGAGAACAGCTGCAGGAAGCGCTCGATGATCGGCGCCACCCGCAGGAAGAAGCGCCAGACGGTCGAGATCGCGCCGAACAGCACGCCCAGCGCCCCGCCAAAGACCCCCATCAACACCACGAAGGCGATGAAGCCGGCCTCGTTGTCCGGCAGCGTGACCAGGTTCAGCGCATGGCCCGCGCTGATCAGCACGCCGAGCACGACCACGTACACCGTGGTGTAGAGGAAGGAATGCACGACCGCGCACATCAGCGGCGTGACGCCCGGCAGGTTGAGCAGGCCCCGCGCCGACACATAGGCCGTGCTGGTTCTCAAGGTGACCTGGCGAAACATGATCCATGTGGTTGCCCCCACCATCGAAAACGTGAGCACGTCCATGCCCATGATGTAGTGCGTGCCCAGGATGATGTACATCGACGTGATCAGCGTCAGCAGCACCACCGGGCCGATCAGGGCCCAGACCAGGGCGAACCGGCTTTCGCCGTGCATTACCTGCAACTGGTAGATGAAGAGCGCGAACAGCGTGCGCAGCCCGCCGCCTTCATCGTCATGGCGCGGGGCATGCCCCGCGTGCAGGCCGCGCATGCGGCCACGCAGGATCTCCAGGTCGCCGGCCTCGGCCGGGGACAGCGGAATTTCCAGCGCAATGTCGTTGCGCGACGCATGCCGGCGCGCCTCCTGCGCTTCTTCCTGCCTGCGCCGCTGCACGCGCCGCTCATGCGCCGCGTTCAGCCTGAGGTCTTCCTCGACCAGCTTGGCCGGCATGTAGCCGGGCTCGAATACCGCGACATCGGTGCGGATGTCGTGTTCCAGCAGGCGCACGATGAGACGCAGGCGCCGGCGGGAAAAATCGGCAACCATCTCGTCGGCGCCATGGCGCACGACGGCCTCGTCCAGCTCGGACTGGATCGCGTCATACACCGCCCGCCGGGCCGCCACCGAATCGTGCGGCTCGCCTTGCAGGCGCGCCAGCAAGGGCTTGAACAGCACGGCCGGCGACGAATTGCTGTCGAACAGCGCCGCCGGATCCAGCCGCCACTCGGCAACGCCTGCGCCTACGGTGTAGTTGCCACCCTGTCGGCGCGAACGCCAGCCGCGGATGCGGTCCTCATTGCTCGTCGCCACGCTATTCGGGGATCACCGAATTGGTCGGTCCCGAGCCGCCATCGATCTGGCGCGTCGCGCTGAAGCCGGCGCTCATCGAGAACCTGAAGGCCGACAACACCTTCTGGACCTGGGCGAACGGCGCATCGGAGATGTAGATCGCCTCGCCTTCCCGCACCGCGAACTGGCGCGCCATCGCCACCTGCTCGGGCTTGGTGAGATCGAACTGGTACACAACGGGAATGGTGTCCGGCTTGCCGTCCACGCCGGCTTCCGCAGGCGTGAACAGGAAGACCGAGCGCGGGTCCGCGGTCGCGCCATCCAGGCCGCGGGCATCGGCCAGCGCGTCCAGCACCGTGTAGTTGCGCTTGCTGATGGCCACGCGGCCCTGGTTGCCGGCCGCGCCCAGCACCGTCAGGTGCTCGCGCGCGTCATGCGCCGTGATCACATCGCCCGCGCGCAGCAGGATGTCGTTGTCCTGGTTGCGGTAGATATCCGCCAGGCGCACCGACGCCAGCTGGTTGTCGCGGCGCAGCGTGATGACCATCTGCTCCGGGTTTTCCTGCACCGGCGCGGCGAACGCCAAGGCGCTGCTCAGGCGCTGGGACGTCTGCGTGATGGGATACATGCCGGGCTTGGTCAGGTTGCCCTGCACGGTCACCATCTGGCCACGGTCGCCGACACGGTTGACCGCGACGTCGGACGCGACCACGAGCTTGCTCAGGCGGGCCACGATCGCTTCGCGCAACTCGGCCAGCGTCATGCCCTCCGCCTTGAAGCTGCCCAATATCGGCACGTACAGCGCGCCCTTCGAATCGATCTGGTGGTTGCCCAGGTTGCTGGCACCCGTGGCATCGGCGGCGAACACGCCCAGGCCATCCCGCTCCCAGACCGTGACGTTGATCCCGTCGCCGGGAACGAGGCGGTCGAAACCCGCTTGGGTCAGGTCACGATAGTGCTGGGGGAAGTCCTCGACAGCGGGCATGCGGCTGGCGCGCACGTGTTCGGGCGTCACCGTCACGACCACGACGTCCTTGTCGCCGTTCGCCGAGGTCATCTCGTGCAGCATCGGACCCGTGCGCGGCAACTGACAGCCGGTCACGACGAGCGTGGCGAGCACTGCCATGAGCAGTGCCGCCTTGCGTTGCAGGCCCAGGGCCGGCGGGTTCTTGTGGATGGCTTCCATGGTTTCCAGGGTCAGGCTTCCTTTCAGGCGCGCAGGGCGTCCAGGCCGATGTCGTCTTCGTCGTGGCGGGACGCGCCAAGCACGGAGACGCACAGGCCCAGGAACTTGCTCAACATCGCATTGAGCGAAAACAGCTCCCGTGCCCGCTGGCGGCTGTGCTGCTTCAGCACGTCGTTGCCGTGCATCATGTCCACGATCGACTCGATCTTGTCGCAGGCCTCGTTCAGGTCCGGATGGTCGAGGTCGTCGATCAGGTGGCCCGTCACGTTCTGCACGAAGCACTCGCCCGCTCCGCCTGCCGGTGTCGACACGACAGGCACGCCGAGCAACTGCGCCTCGATGAGCACGTTGGGCAGGCCCTCGAAGCGGGACAGCAGCACCTTGGCATCCATCTGCGAATACCAATAGCCCACGTGGTTCGAGAGGCCGACGAACAGGAAGCGGTCCATCAGGCCCAGTTCCTCGGCCAGCGCGGTCATGCTTTCACTCATCCGGCCATCGCCCACGATGAAGAACCGCGCCTGGGGCCGTCGCTTCAGGTATTGCGCGGCGAGCTTGAGCCAGAGTTGCGGCCGTTTGTCGGGCTCGAGGCGAAAGACCCCGCCGATCGTCTCGGTCGCGTCGGGCGTCGCAGCCTGGAATTCATTCCATTTCCGCTCATCCTCGGGAGAGGGATCGGTCGCCAGCTCGGGCACGCCGTTGTACAGGATGTGGAAACGCTCGATCGGCATGTCCAGCCACTTCGCGTATTCCTTGGCGGCCGTCAGGCTGTTGCTGCAGAAATGCACGCCCGGCACTTGCGCCAGCGCGCGGAACAGCACCGGATACTCTTCGCGGAACCGGTCCTTGCGGATGTTCGGGGGCAGCCCGCGGAACACCAGGTGGATGGTCGGCACGCCGGCCAGTAGCGCAGCCAGGGCGCCGAACAGGCACGTGCCATCCTGCCACAGGCTCACCACGTCGAAATCATGTTCGCGCAGCATGGGGGTCAAGCGCGTGACGCCGTAGTGCACGGGCGGCGGCAGCTGTTCCAGCAGGCGCGTCAGGCCATCGTCGTCCACGGGCTGGTTGGCGGTCGAGATCGCCGGCAAGGCATTGATTTCCGTGACCGGAATATTCGCCTTGGTCAGGATGGGCAGGAAGAAATCCTGGCCGCCTTTCTTCTGGGAACCGGCAGGCTCGGTGTGCTGCTTGACCAGCACCTCGACCTTCTCGGGCCGCACCGCCATGAAGGACGGCCGATGGTCGGCCGACGACGCCATGCGATGCAGTTCACCCGCCAGCCGCGTCAGCTGGCGCTCGGCGCCGCCAGGCCCGAGGCTGCCCGTGACCAGGGCGATCGAGACGGGATTCTCGGGCGGCTGCTCCGCCACGCTGCGGTTCCGGAAATGCAGGATCGCATGCTTCATCGACACGATCTTGATGTCCTTGCCAGCCAGTTCCTCTTCCGACTCGAAGCGCTGGTAGAACGCGACGTCCTCGGCCAGCCCGCTGGCCAGCTCGGCCGCCTTGCTGCCGGCAGCCAATTGGTCGGCCACCGGACGGATCACGGCGAACGCATCCAGCAGGAGGCCGCGCTTGCGCAGGCGCTTGGCGAACTCGATGCGGACGTTGCGGTCGTCGTACTTGGCGATCAGGCGGCGGAACAAGGCATCGGACTGCTCGTGCGCGCGGATGTCGCCCAGCAGCTTGGCCTTGGCGAACAGCTTCTCCGGCTTGCGGGTCAGCTTGGGGAAGTGGCGGTCGATCAGCGCCAGGGCCTCGTCGACATTCCGGTCCTTCACCAGGCGGGTCGCGCAATAGCGGATGATCTGGAAATCACCCGGGTAGTCCTGCAGCAACGCCGACCACTGCTCGGCCATGCCTTCGTTCATGCCGGCCGTTTCCTTCAGGCGCAGCAGCAGGAAACGCACCTTCGGATCGTTGGGGAAGTCGTTCGCCAGCGCCTGGGCGCGCGGCAGGTTTTCCTGCGCAAGCAGCACCCGGCCCGACGCGGCGACGATCTCTTCCAGCTGGCCTTGCACCCACTCGAGCGTGGATGCCTCGACCGCCCCTTGCTCGGTATCGGACAGGCCCGTCATGCCGCTCTCCTGCGATTCGCCTTGTCGATCCAGACCTGGCACCGATGGATGTAGTTGTCGAACTGCTCCGGATTCTCCGAACGGGCCTGGAGCAGTTGCCAATACGGCAGGGCCTTCTCGAACATGTGCAGGCGCATCGCGCCGACCGCTGCCGTGCGCAGGCCGATGACGTCATCGGGGACCAGCGCCAGGATCTTCTCGCCGACAGCCAGGCGGTCATGGGTGCTCGACGGCTCCAGCGCGCGCACTTCGGCATACAGCACGCCCAGGATGCGGCGCTTCTCATGCGCGACTTCCGGCATCTGCGGCCACGACTGCTCGACGCGATCCAGCAGGCTCCACGCTGCCTGGGGATCGCCCTCGGCCAGCATCTGGCGCGCGGCACGGATGGAGCGCGGTCCCAGGCGGCCCAGCTGGCGCTCGGCCTCGTCCTTCGCGTTCTGGTCCGCCGACGCATGGTTCAGCACGGCCTTGTACGCGTCGATGGCCTCGCCGAACCAACCGCCGTTGAAGGCCACACGGGCGTAGTACAGCTTGGTGCTGAACTGGGCTGCCTCGCCCGCCACCGCGCGCTCCAGATGGCGCATCGCGGTCTTGGTGTCGCCCAGCGCGTCCGCGGCACGGCCGCGCATCGCATCCAGCTCGGGGAAGTCGACATGCGCATCCAGCGCGATGTCCGTGAGCTCGATCACTTCCTTGTGGTTGCCCGCCAGCAGCGCGGCACGCACGGCCAGGCGCGTCGCGCGCTCGAAGGCGCGCAGGGCGCGCGTGCTGGCCAGCGTGTCGGGGGCCAGCATGCGGTGCGCGCAGATCCGCTCGGCGGCATCGCGCAGGCGGCCCTCTTCCAGGGCCTGGGCACCTTCGGTGGCCCACGCGGACGATTGCGCCTGCAGCCAGGCACGGATGTCTTCCTGCTCGCTCTTGACCATGCCGCTGGCCACGGTCAACGCGGCGGCGGCCACCAGGCAACCGCGCCAGGTGGCTTCCTGGACCAGCTCGAACGCCTCGGCATCGGTCAGCACCGGCGACTCGGAGGCCAGCTCACGCAGGCCCGCGCGGTCACCCGCAATCAGGCGGTCGCGCCACAGCACGGCGAAGCAGCGGCCATTCGACGGCTGCTTCTCGCGCACTTCGCTCACCCAGCGCAGGACGGCTTCCATGTCGCCGCTGGCCTGCAGGATCGACAGCACGGTGTCGGCCGCTTCCGTGGCCCACGCATCGCTTGCCGACGACGTGCGGAACGCCAGCTTCCAGTTGCTCAGCGCCTCGTCCAGGTAACCCAGCTGGGCCGCGGACGCCGCCGCCACGCGCAGGATCTCCGGCGTTTCCTTTTCGTCGCCGATCAGGCCTGCCGACAGCGAGTACGCCAGGTCATAGCGACCCAGCTTGAAATGGCTGCGCATCAGGATCTGCTCGGCCTTGCTGCCCGTGGCCACGACGGCGCCGGCGTTCTCCAGCAGGCTGATCGCTTCTTCATAGGCGCCCAGTTCCGACTGCATGCGGGCCAGCAGCACGGTGTGGTCCGGCAGGCCGGGATGGCGGCGCAGCACGTCGCGCACGCGGCGCGAGGCTTCGCGCACATCGCCCGACTCCCACACCTTCTCGATGCGCTCGACGCCTTCCTCGGCGCCCAGCTTGGCCGCGGCCGGCGTGGGCAGCGACGCGCTCATCTTCGGGCGCATGTAGGCCTTGAACCACTCGGCGCCCAGCCGATCCGAGAAGCGCTCGGTGTAATGGGTCAGGTCCAGGCCGCCGTTCTCCATCGCATCGGCCTGTCCGAACTTGTTCATCACGGCAGTCGGGTCGTAGCTCGGCACGCCCAGGCGTTCCGCGGCCTGCGTCACGACGCGGATCAATTCCTGGCGCGACTCGATGGGCGTGTTGTCGGCAGCCAGCGCATTGACGTGGGTGACGAACACCACCTTGTCCTTGCCCAGCAGCGTCACGATCTGGCCCATCTCGGCCTCGATCTCGTCATCCGACAGGTCGCGCTTCACGATGCGGGCCAGCAGCTCGCGGTCTTCCACAGGCAGGCTCTTGAACACCGGATCCTGGTCGAGGAGGGCACGGCGCTCGGCCAGCGACTCCGCGGAGGCCAGCGACCAGTAGGTCCGGGCACGCGCACGGTCGGCGAAGAACTCGGTGAAGTGGCGGGTCAGGTAGTTGGACTGGATGGGATGGCCATCCAGGGTCAGCAGCTTGCGCGACGACAGTTCCACCAGGTACAGGTCGGCCGGCGTGTGGGTGGCGCTGCGCGCCTTGCCCATCACCGAAGGACGGAAGATCAGGCGCTGGACGTCGGCGGGAATGTCGCACTCGCCGAACATGAAGCGCGCCTGCTGGAGCGCTTCCGTGCTGGTGTGCACGAAACCGTAGTTGCGTCCGAGCTGCAGCTTGAAGGGATAGCGCGTCACGGCATTGCGCAACGGCGTGTGGATTCGGCAGGTGCCAATGGGAGCGATCGTGAAATCAGCCATTCATAGTCCTTGGTAGGTTTATTGACGGGCTGAACTTGAGAGTCCAGACAAGGGATCGAAAGGAGTCCGAGGGGCGTCGGATGCCTGCATCAGAGGCACGAGCCTGGGTCGGATTGCGGAGATCGGGCTCGAGATGGCCCGTCCATTCGTCGCCTTTCTCAGGCGTGCGGCACGTCGTTGGCCGACGTGGAAGCCGATAGCGTCAAAGCGCCGGGACGGCGCTGCTGCAACCGGCAGGCCCTCCTGCTTCGGGCCAAAAACTGCGGATGTCTCTACCACTGGTACCTCTGCTACGTGTCCTCGTGCCATGGCACGAACGGGCAGGCAGCGCACACAAGCTGAAACAACTTCCCGTGCGACGCCCGACCGGAGCCCCGAAGCGTCGTCAAAAAAACTCTCGGCTGGCGGAAAGCCAACAGATTTTTGGCGCTTCAGGGACCTTGGCGGACGAATCCTAGGCGTAAAACACCGCAATAATCTTTCCAAATATTTTTATTGCAGTGCAGATGAGACTGGATTGATGCAATTACGGGCAGAGGAGGGATAAAAAATTACACTCATTACAGATCATTCAAAAAAAGAAAGGACATAAGCTTATTTATGGAAGCGTTAAATGGTTACTGATTGTTCCGTTTAACCCAGGTGCAATAGGGCTCACGTCGGCGCAAAAAAAGACCGCTGGCAGCCTGCCAGCGGTCTTCACTATTGGGGGACGAAAGAGAGGCGTGGCGCCCGGCGGCGCCGCTTCAGCCTTGCCTGCCGAAACCCCCACTCGCCCATTCCGACGCGCGTTGCACGGTCAGCTTGTACGTGGGCGCGACGCGGATCTCGGCCAGCACCTCGCCAGAGGCGTCGTGCGCGCTCAGCACGGCATAGGGCTCGTCCTCGTCCGGCACGATGTCCAGCTTGACCGTCAGGCGGCCGCCATCCGTATCGATCTTCACGCTTTTGTGCAGCGTGGCGTGCAACTGTTGCTCGTGACGGCGCAGGACTTCGTTGGCCGTCTTGACCAGTGTGATGAAGGCGGCGGAGTCCAGCGGCTTGGGATTCTTCTTGTCGCGCCCCATGGTCCAGGGCCCCACCAGCGCCGGTTCGGCCTGGCCGTCCAGGGTCATCGCAACCGCCCAGCCGTCGTCGTCCTCGTTCTTGATGACCCGCGCCGTCCAGCCATCGTCGCGCCAAAGCGTCGGGCTGTGTTCCTTGCGGGCTTCGTCCATCTCGGTATCCGACATCCGGGTCTCGCTCTTTCCATCGCCATGGCGGCATACGCCGCCAGAAAACAAAAACCCACCGGTGCCGGTGGGCGCATTGATGGGCAGCATGGGCTGCCGGTCCCTATAGTACTAGCTCCAAGCGCTACGATGGCGTCCACACGTGGGCAACGATGTCCACGGCACGCAGCCAAAAAGGGGAAAGGGAGATGTTCGGAATTCTGTCGGCGCTTGGCCAGGAACAGGGAGACCTGCTCGCTCGCCTGGTGCCAAGCGCCCCGCCTCGCCGCATTGCCCGGCGCGACTTCCATGTCGGCACGCTGGACGGCATGCCCTGCACCCTCGTGCAGTCACGGATAGGCAAGGTCGCTGCGGCAACCACGGCCACCCTGCTCATCCGTGAGTTTGGCGTCACGCACATCCTGTTTGTCGGCCTGGCCGGCGGGCTGGCGCCCGCGTTGAAAGTGGGCGACGTCGTGGTCGCCACCGCACTCATCCAGCACGACCTGAATGCGCACCCGCTGTTCCCCAAGCATGAAGTGCCGCTGCTGGGGCGCGCCCGCTTTCCCACCGACACCGGCTTGAGCGCGCTGCTGGCGGCGCATGCCAGGCAATTCCTGCAGGACGAGGCCACGAGCATGAGCACCCTGCTTTCCAGCGTCCCGTCGGTCCATCAAGGGCTGGTCGCCACCGGCGATCAGTTCATCCAAAGCCAGACAGCCGCCCAGGCCTTGCAGGCCGAACTGCCCGATGCGCTGTGCGTGGAAATGGAAGGCGCCGCCGTCGCCCAGGTCTGCCATGAAATGGACATTCCCTTGGCGGTGCTGCGCGTGATCTCGGACACGGCGCAGGACAGCGCCGGCATGGATTTTCCAGCATTCCTGAATGGCGTGGCGGGCGTTTACGCCAATGAGATCCCGACGCGGGTGCTTCGGGCGTGGGCGGACAAAGAAATGGTGAGCACTGGCGAAGGGAAGGCGTAGATATCCCATCCGGTGACATTCGCTGGATTCGTTGGGATTGGGCAGCCCCCGCAGGACAGGCCATGACGCAAAAAGCCCACCGAGACCGGTGGGCTTTCCATATGGGTACTGCCTGAGAATTCTGGTGGGCTGTGAGTGGCTCGAACACTCGACCTACGGATTAAGAGTCCGCTGCTCTACCAACTGAGCTAACAGCCCGTGTGAGTGGCAAAACACCAATTCAGCCTTGGATCTTGCCCTGCACGGTGCGTTGCAAACAAAGCAACGCGAAGGGCATGACTATACACCATTTTTTTATCGCGTGCGAGTACACTGCCAGTCACGCTCCTGGTTGTTGCAATTTCGTGGTGCTGTCCCCGGCGCGTCGTTCTTTATCGCCGCCGTACCGCCAAGACCCGCCAACCCGCCCGCCCAGCCTATGCTTAGCCGCTTGTTCCAGATAGATCTTCAGCGCCTGATCCTGTGGTTGTGCCTGCTCTCGGTCGTGGTCGCGCTGGGCAATGCCCTCTACGCCAGCTACCTGGTTCAGCGAGAAGTGCTGTTGCGCAACACGCTGGAGGCAAACCGGATGTACGCCTCCAAGCTGGCCCAGGTCACCAACAACCTGCTGCTGGACGCCCAGCACCTGCTTTCCTACAGCACCGAGTCATTGAACGGCAAGCTGGTGGCCGGTCCGGCGCTCGTCGCCGAAGCCGACCGGCTGCAGCAGCAAAGCCAGCATTTCGACTCGGTCGTGTTCATGCGTTTCGATGGCTTGGTGCTGGCCACCTCGCCCTCCACGCTGGCGCTGGCCGGCAAGGTGCTGGAATCCGACGTCTCGCGGCACATCCGCTCGCTGCAGCTGCCCTACATCAGCGCCCCCTTCAAGGCGTCGATAACCGGCAGGTGGCTCATCAGCCTGTCCTACCCCATCTTCGATGACGATGACCTTTATCTTGGCGCAGTCATCGGGAGCATCTACCTGCACGAGCGCAATGTTCTCTCGCGCCTGCTGGGCCAGCACTTCTACCGCGACGGCTCTCACCTCTTCGTGGTCGATGGCAAGGGCATCGTGCTGTACCACCCCGACCGCCGCCGCATCGGTCTGCCTGCCGGCAACGACACCATCATCCGTTCAGCCATGAGCGGCCAGGAAGGCGATGGCCAGTTGCGCGACGCCGATGGCGTGGACATGTTGGCGGGCTACGCCTGGGTGAACACGGCGAACTGGGGCGTGGTGGCGCAACGCCCCACGGCGACCACGCTGGCGCGGCTGGATGAACTCCTCTGGGTCACGGTGCGCAATGCGCTGCCGCTGCTGCTCCTGCTGCTGCCGGGGATCTGGTGGATGTCCAAGCTGATCGCACAGCCGCTCAGGCGGCTGGCCAGCATTGCCCGCAGGATGGAAGACGGCGCGTCGGCGGAGGAAATCAAGCAGGTGCCGTCCTGGTACTTCGAAGCGCAGCAACTGAAGCGCGCACTGCAGGCGGGCCTGGATTCCGTGCATCGCATCATGCAGGGCCTGCGCCGGGAAAACGCCACCGATCCGCTCACGGGCCTGACCAATCGGCGCGGCCTGACCACCGTGCTGCGCGAATACCTGCACAACGAAAGCCGCTACGCCGTGCTGGCGCTGGACATCGATCACTTCAAGCAGGTGAACGACACGTATGGCCACGACGTTGGGGACAAGCTGCTGGTGCACCTGGCGGGGATCCTGCAGCAGAATTCCCGCGAGGCCGACCTGGCCTGCCGCAGCGGCGGCGAGGAATTCGTGATGGTGCTGCTGCATGCCACGCTGGCCGAAGCCCAGGTGGCCGCGCAACGCCTGCATGATCAACTGAGATTGAAGCCCAATCCCATCGGGCAGCCCATCACCATTTCCATCGGCATCGCGCATTACCCCGAGACGACCTCGCGCCCCGAGGACCTGCTCAAGCAGGCGGACCTGGCGCTTTACGCGGCCAAGCGCGGCGGACGGAACCGGACCTGCCTGGCGGAACCGGACAACAAGGACTTGCCGGCGGACCGGCCGGAAGCCTGATCGGCCCCTACCGATTGGCGATCCGCCAGGCGGGCGCGGGAACGCGCGTCGTTGTAACGGATGCGCTCGTCCCACAGGGACATGTAGCGCGCATAGTCTTCCGGCGTGGCTTGCCCGGCGGCGATCTTCGTGAAGACCGCCGTGACGGAGCCAAACAGCTCATTGGCCGGCAGGCCGGGATTGCGGAGGGCGATGTCGCCCGTCGAAAGCGTGGAGTCCATGTTCTTGTTCGCGGCATGTAGCTTGGAATGCGATGGACTGTACCCGCCAGGCACCGTCAAATGTGCTACCCATAGGTAACAATAGCGCGCCATTGGCAATCCAGCGTGTCATTTCAGGCACAATGCAAGACGCGCCAAGCCGGGCGCCTACCCGCTCGCCGTTCGCCCCGAGCCTCGACCACCGGCAAATACATACCTCCAATCATGAGCGAGACAAACCCACTGCGCGTCCTGCTGGTCGACGACAACGACCTTGCAGCAGAACTGCTGGCCGAATTCGTCGGCATCGTGGGGCACCAGGTCCATGTGGCCGGCACCGCCACCGACGGCCTCGCGCTTGCCGCCGAACATGCGCCGCAAGTCGCCATCGTCGACATCATCCTGCCCGATATGGACGGTTACCAACTGGCCAAACGGTTGCGTGCGCAATCCGGCGGCAGCCTGCTCATCCTGGCGCTGAGCGGCCTGCCGCGCAACGCCGACCACGCCGACGATGCCGTCTTCGATGGCTGGCTGGAAAAACCCGTCGATCTGGCGGCCCTGGAATCTCGCCTGCAACAAGCAGCCGCGGAGCGCGCATCATGACGCAGACCCAAGCTTCGATCTCCGATGACATTCGTCGGCAAGCCATCCAGTTCGACCTGCTGGCCCAGGTGTTCCCCGTGCTGCGGCACGACACCGTCAAGCCGGTCGCCAATGCCAAGCTGGCCGTCGCCATGCTGGCACGCGCGATCGAGCTGCCGCCCCAACCCGACCGCAACAACAAGCTGACCGACGACGTCGAACAGATGCTGGACGACGGCGTGGACGCCATCCGCGGACTGGGCGGCTGGTTCTCGGACACCGGCGACTTCGAGGACCTGCACAACGTGCTGGTGGAGTGCCGCAAGCTGCTCTTCACGCAGTTGCTGCTGTCGGGCAAGAAGATCGACCTGCCCGAGGAAACCGATGCGCGCCGCATCGTGCGCGTGTTCAGCTCGCGCTACGTGCTGCTGGCCTGCCTGCTGGCCACGCTGCAAGCCATGCCCGAGGGCGCGACACTGACGCTGGCCTATGCGTCGAACTCACGCCTGACCGCGCAGATCAGCGGTGGCGCCGCCAACACGCCGGCCCCCGACCTGGCCGACGCGCAAGTGTTGGCCAAGGCCCACGGCTGGGAACTGGAAGGCGATACCGCCCGCTGGTCCGTGGAAGTGCCGCTCATCGGCTAAGCGCCTCCGCGACAGCCCGCAAAAGAAAAAGCCTTCGGGATCACTCCCGAAGGCTTTTTCTTTTGGCAGCGGTGCCATGCGATGCCTGGGCACCGCATGGCACGTCTCAAGCGCGCAGTGATTAGTTGCCGCGCTTGTTCTGGTCGCCGCGCGCCAGGTTGCGGTGCGTAGCAACGTTGTCCAGCGCCTGGGCGGTCTGGGCGTGGCTGTCTTGCACGGCGGCGCGGGCAGCGGCATCGGCGGCCGACTGGGCGTCGCTGGCGTTGTCAGCTTGCACCGACTGGTTGGCCGAGCCGAAGGGCACGCCAGTGTGGGCGGTCACGGCAGCGGTCTGTTCGCGCGCTTGCTTGACGGCTTCGGCGGCTTGGCGAACGGCTTCGGCGACCGGCAGACGATGCGTCTCGGTGTCGACGGCGGGCTTGCCCTTGGGCGCGGGCGGCAGGCTGGCCTTCTTGCGGGCCGGCGCAGCCTTCTTGGCAGCGGGCGCCTTCACGGCAGCCGGCGCTTTCTTGGCGGCAGGCGCCTTCTTCACGACAGCCTTCCTGGCGGGCGCGGCGGGCTTGGCGGCAGCCTTCTTCACCGCAGCGGCGGGCTTCTTGGCGACAGCCTTCTTGGCGGCAGGCGCCTTCTTGGCAGCCGTCTTGCTCGACAGCGTCTTCTTGACGGCAGCCGGCGCCTTCACGGCAGCCTTCTTGGCAACGGCTTTCCTGGCCGGGGCCTTGGCGACGACCTTCTTGGCGGCGGCGGGCTTCTTGGCGGCAGCCTTTTTCGCAGCAGGCTTCGCAACCTTCTTCGCGGCCGGCTTCACCGCTGCCTTCCTGGCAACCGGCTTCTTCGCCACTGCCTTGGTGGCAGCGGGTTTCTTGGCGGCGGCAGCCTTCTTCACCACCGGCTTCTTGGCCGCGACGGCTTTCTTAACAGCGGCTTTCTTCACGACAGCTTTCTTCACGACAGCTTTCTTCACGACAGCTTTCTTCACGACAGCTTTCTTCGCGACAGCTTTCTTCGCGACGGACTTGGCGGCGACAGCCTTCTTCGCAACAGCCTTCTTGGCTGCCGGCTTGGCGGCAACGGCCTTCTTCACGACGGGCTTGGCGGCAGCCTTCTTGGCGACGGCTTTCTTGGGTGCTGCCACTTTCTTGGCGGCAACCTTCTTCACCACGGCCTTCTTCGCGGCGGGCTTGGCAGCGACAGCCTTCCTGGCCGGCGCCTTCACGGCGGCCTTCTTCACCACAGCCTTCTTCACGGTTGCCTTCTTGGCAGCCACGGGCTTGGTGGCGGGGGCCTTCACGGCTTTCTTGGCGGGGGCCTTGGCGGCCACCGGCTTCTTGGCGGCCGCGGGAGCGGTCGTCTTCTTCACTGCTTTCTTTGCGGTCGTGGCCATCTTCGAGCCTCCTATGCCTTGCATCATCGATTGAGTTGAACGCCTTGCCTTCGTCGCATCGCATCGCGTCTTTCAACACGGCACGCGCACGCACGCAGCGTCATGCCTCGCATTGTAGAGAGCAATGCGCGCAAGCGAAAAGCAAAAACGTGAAGATCGATGCGATCAGTTGCTCATGGCATCACATTCTCGCGCCAGCCAGGCGCGGGCGCCGGCGACGGATTGGAACTCGTCGAGTGATCGCGCGGCCACGTCGACGTGACGTTCGCGCAGCATGCGCGACAGGCCGCTACCCGGCCCAAGCTCAATGAATACGCGGCATCCACGCTCATGGAGGGCATCCATGCAACTCGCCCATTCGATGGTTTGCGCCACTTGGCGCGACAGCGATTCGATGCCTTGCGCTGTCGTCATCACGCGGCTCGCATCGATGCCCGCGATGATGGGAACTTGCGGCGCGCGTACGACACTCTTGCCCAACAGATCGCGCAAACCCGCCACGGCATCGTGCAAATAGGACGTGTGCGACGCCAATCCGACCTTCAAACACGTGACCTGCACGCCCATCGCTTCCGCCTGTTCCGCCACGTTCGACAGGCCTTCCTGTGGTCCGCCCATCACGCAGGCATCCTCGCCTGTCGCAATCGCCAGCATCACGCCTGACGGCGCGCCCAGCGCGACCGCCTGCTCCCGCCCGATGCCGCGCAAGGCCAGCAGGCCCGTGCCGGACGGCGCCGCGTCGTCCATGAGACGCGCCCTGCCCGCCGCCACGCGCGCCAGCCCGGCGGCATCGAAGACGCCCGCGCAGGCATGCGCCGACACCTCGCCCGCGCTGTAGCCGGCGAACGCCGTCACCCGCGGCAGTTCACCTTCGCTCAAGGCGCGCCAGGCCGCCAACTGCGACAGGCAGATGAGCGGCTGCGCATCCCGGTTCAGGAAGAGGCGTGACGGATCCGTCGCCGCATCCCGCCAACCTGTGCCCAGCTCCGCGTCGGCGGCATCGAAGACCGCGCGGGCCGCCGCGCTGTCCATCAGGCGGGCCAGCATGTCGGGGTGCTGCGCCCCCTGCCCCGGACACAGGACGGCGAACGTCATGCCGCCTCCGCGTGGGCCTGCCAGCCGAACACGAAACAGGCAGCCGCCAGCATGTCGGCGCTGCCGCCAGGCGACAGGCGGCGCGCGCACGCCTGCCGGTGCACGGCCTGGGCGCGCGCGAACCAGCCGGGCGAGAACACGCTGCCGCCGGCCAGGAACGCCCGGGCCTCGCCACGCATCCAGTCCAGGCCTGCCTGCCCGCCACGATAAAGAAGATTGGTGTCCTCCACCTCGGCCAGCAAGGTGAAGAATGCATGCAGGCGGGTGGCCTGCCAATCGGCGCCAACGGACTGGGCCTGCCGCAGCGCGGGCAAGGCCAGGTCGAAAACGGCGGGAAAACCCGCCAGCGCTTCACCGCGCGCGCCGCTGGCGCGATAGCGCATGGCCACCTGCATGCCGTGCGACGGCGTGCCCGCGGCGGCACCGGCCAACCGCAAGCCGCGCCCCCAGCGCCGGGGCACTTCCGCGCGCCAGGCCGCATCGTCCGGCGGCACGCCGCGGCGCCACAGGCTGGCCCCCGCCGCAGCCAGCAAGCCCAGCGCGAAGATGGCGCCGCGATGCGTGTTCACACCGCCAGTAGCCCGCAGCATGCGCGTTTCGGCGGCAATGCCCAGGTCCCGCAGGACCGGAAAGTCGGCGTCATGCCAGCCAGCAGCCGCGATCCGCGCGTAATAGTGGCGCAGCGCGAACAGGCTGCGCAGGAAGGTGCCGGCATCCATGTCCTCATGGCTGCCGGCATCGCGCGGGCTGACCAGCCCGGGCTTGGGATACAGCGACAGTTCGTCGTGCAGGGCGCGCACGGCCAGACGGGCGGCCAGGCGCGCAGGGGCGGCGGCGCCGGAAACCGGCACAGCCGCCTGTGACGCCAGGCACCGGAAAGCCTGCTGCGTCATGCCGCCACCTGTTCCATCAAGGCTGCGCGGGAAACCAGCCGGGCGCTCCGCAACGCCTTCACCAGCACCTGGCCATCGCCCCCGGATGCCGTGCGCTGCCATTCGCGCCAGGACACCGCGTCGTCCTCGCCGAACAGCATCTCGCCATCCACGGGCCAGCCCTCTTCCTCCTGCCAGCGCAGCAGGATTCCCGTCACGGCCCGGCATTGCGCGGCATCCACGGGACGCCACAGCAGGTCCAGGTCGGAGTCCGGACGCAGGTAGGCCATGCCGGTCAGTGCCTGCATGGCCGCGGATCCGAACACGCGAGGCGTCACCGACAGTGTTTCCAGCGCGCGCGCCAGGCGGTCCAGTGCCACGCTGCGCCCCGGCGGCAGCAATGGCGACTCGGCCAACTCATACAGGGAGAGCGGCGCGCGATGCGCCACCACGTCCGCCCAGGACAGGCGCGCGCCCAGGCGGCGCTTGCCTTCGGCGGGGGGCAAGGGGACGCCGGCAGCCAGCCAGTCCGATAGCGGAGCCGCGGCATCAGAACCACCGCGCCAGCCTTCGGGCTGGCGGCTGACGACGAATGGCCGCCCATGGTGCAGCCAGGTTGCCAAGGCATCGGCATCACCGTCATTGCCCAGGGCGCGCAAAGGCGTCGTCAACGCCTCGCGCGCGCCGGCATCCAGCCAGACCAGGTCATGGCGTGCCACGATCGCCGGACCGGATGCCGCCGGCATCATGCCGCGTCCGCCACGCGCCGGATCACCGGTTCGGCCAGCTTTCGGCCGCCACGCGCCAGGCCTGCCGCCGCGCGCGGGTCCTTCGCCTGCGCGCGTGCGGTGGCGTCATCCAGCGCCGCCCCCAGGTCGCCGTCCCACAGCGCATCCACCGCGCCCATGCTCACGAAGTTCATGGCGCCGGGCGCGAAGACGGGCGAGGTCTGGCTGAGCTCGCGCAGGCGGCTTTCGGCGATGCGCGTGACGCGCGCCATGGCCGGCAGGTTCATGACGCGGATCTCGGCCTCGGGCAGCGCCGCGCACAGGTCCGCCATCATGGCGTTGGGAATGAAGCCCCCCGACAGCGCCTGGTCATAGACCAGGCCCACTACGCGATGCCCGCGCTGGCGGGCGATTTCCACGCATTTGCCCAGGTGCGACATATAGCGGTTCAAGCCCAGCATCTCATCGCGATGGCGCAGGCGCTGTCCCTGGGTGTCGATCAGGAACAGGATAGGCCGGCCGGGATGCCGGGCAACCGTGTCCAGCACCGCGGCCGCCATGGCCAGCGCCAGGTCCGCGCCCACTTCGGCGTGCCCGGTGGTGCCCACCACCGCGAACACCTGGGCGGGCCGCTGGCCGCTACCCGCCAGCAGGTCGCCCTGCTGGACGATGTCGTGGCCTTGCGGGAACAGCCGATCCGCGACGTTCTTCCATTCCATGTCAGTTCTCCTGCGCGGGCAGCGCGCGGCGGGTGCGCGCCTGCGCGACGAAATCGGCCGTCTCTGTCATCGGCACGGCCTGCGGGTCGTCCCAGCCCAGCTCGGCCCAGATCTCCAGCGAATCGCCGGCCTTGCCGAAACGGGCCAGGCGGTCGGCCAGCAAGGCATGTTCGCGCTGGACGGCCTCCAGCGTGAAAGGCGTATCCTCGGCCAGCAGGTCGGCCAGGGCTTCGCGAAAGCGAAGCACGTCATCCTCGACCAGGCGGTCGCAATCACCCAGCAGATAGCGATGCTTGCCGCCCACCGTGCGCCAGACGCGCGCCCGGTCGCGCGCGTCGAACTCCTCGACGCCACGCGCGGTCTCGATCACCTCGGGACCGGACAGGCCAAGACGGGCCTCTTCGCTCATCACGATGGCGTCCACGCCGCTGACCGCGATGCCCATGCCGCCGAAGCAGCCGTATTGGCCGCCGATGGCGGCCACGACCTTCACCCCGTCGGCGCGCGCCGACAGGATGGCGCGCATGATTTCCGACACGGCGATGAGACCGGCATTGGCCTCCTGCAGGCGCACGCCGCCGGTTTCCAGCAGCAGCACCACGGCTTGCGGCTCGCCCGCCAGCTGCCTGGCCTGGGCGCGCTGCAACAGGCCGACGATCTTGGCGCCATGCACCTCGCCCACCGCCCCGCCCATGAAGTCGCCCTCCTGGGCAACCACCAGCACCGGCTTGTCGTGCAGTCGTCCCTGGCCCACCACCACGCCGTCATCGAAGGCTTGCGGCTGGTCCAGCACGCCCAGGTGCGGACTCACCACGCGTTCGGCGGGCGGCAGGATCTCGGTGAAGCTGCCGGCATCCAGCACCGCGGCAATGCGCGCGCGGGCCGAGGACTCGTAATAGCTGGCGCCCCTCATGGCTTGGCTCCGGTGGCGCGATAGGCCTCGACGGCCTGGTCCAGCCGCAGGCTGACGATGGCCGGCGTCGCGCCGTTGTCGTTGATCGACACGCGCACGTCGCCCAGCGGATGGCGCGCGAAGAAATCCTGGATGACGGCTTCCCAGATACGGCCGAAACCGGTGGCGGCGGTCGTGATGTCGACCTCGCAGGCACCCGCCAGTTGCGCCGGTTCCACCAGCACCTCCAGGTTGCCCGAGGCCACCACGCCCACCAGCTGGGCGCCCGCGGCGGCCACGGGCTTGCCGCCTTCATGGCGGTAATGCAGTTGTTCCATGGCGATGCTCCCTTACCAATTGCGAAAGCGGCGCGGCGGCTGGTACAGCCCGCCCGAGGCGCGCACCAGATCCTTGACCGTGCGCGCGGCCAGCAGGTCCCGCGTGGCCAGGCGTGGATCGATGCCCAGGTCGGCCGGGCGGCGGATGACGCCGCGGTCGCGCAGGTTCTCGACCATGCGCTTGTCGCGCGCCAGGCCCACCGGCGTGTAGCCCGCCACGCCGCGGATGGCCTGTTCACGTTCTTCGGCCGTGCGGCACAGCAGCAGGTTGGCGATGCCTTCCTCGGTCAGGATGTGCGTGACGTCGTCGCCGTAGATCATGACGGGCGGCAATTCCATGCCCATGTCCTCGGCCAGCCCCCAGGCATCCAGCGTCTCGACGAAAGCGGGCGCCATGTGCTCGCGGAAGGTTTCCACCATCTGCACGACCAGCTTGCGCCCGCGCGGCATGGCGCCCGCGCCGCCCGCCTGCGCTTCCTGCCCGGCGCGCAGCCAGGCCGGGCTGGCATGGCGGCGGCCACGGGCGTCGGCGCCCATGTTCGACGCGCCGCCGAACCCGGCGATGCGCCCGCGCGTGGCGGTCGAGCTGTTGCCCTGCAGGTCGATCTGCAGGGTCGAGCCGATGAAGAGGTCGCAGGCATAGTGGCCAGCCGCCTGGCAGAAGGCGCGGTTGCTGCGCATGCTGCCGTCGGCGCCGGTGAAGAAGACGTCCGACCGCGCGGCGACATAGGACTCCATGCCCAGTTCCGAGCCGAAGGAATGCACCGATTCGACGAAGCCCGCCTCGATGGCCGGGATCAGCGCGGGATGCGGATTCAGCGCCCAGTGGCGGCAGATCTTGCCCTTCAGGCCCAGCGAGGCGGCGTAGGTAGGCAACAGCAACTCGATGGCGGCCGTATCGAAACCGATGCCGTGGTTCAGGCGCTGCACGCCATATTCGGCGTAGATGCCCTTGATGGCCATCATGGCCATCAGCACCTGGATCTCCGAGATCAGGGCGGGATCGCGCGTGAACAGCGGCTCGATGAAATGCGGGCGCGGGCTCTGGACGACGAAATCGACCCAGTCGGCGGGAATGTCCACGCGCGGCACGGTGTCCACGATCTCGTTGACCTGGGCGATCACGATGCCGCGCCGGAAGGCCGTGGCCTCGACGATGGCAGGCGTGTCCTCGGTATTGGGACCGGTATAGAGATTGCCCTGGGCGTCCGCGGCCTGCGCGCACACCAGGCTCACGCGCGGCGTGAGATCCACGAAATAGCGCGAGAACAGTTCCAGGTAGGTATGGATGGCGCCGATCTGGATGCGCCGCGCGTCCACCAGCTTGGCCAGGCGCTGGGCCTGCGGGCCGGAGAACGAGAAGTCCAGCCGCGAGGCGATGCCACGCTCGAAGATGTCCAGGTGCTCGGGCAGCGCCAGCACCGACTGCACCATGTGCAGGTCATGCACCTGGGCCGGGTCCAGCGCCGCCAGCGCGGCGGCCAGGAAGTCGGCCTGCTTCTGGTTGTTGCCCTCCAGGCACACACGGTCGCCTGGTTCGATCACCGCCGACAACAGCGCGCCGATGTCCTCGGCCTGCACCTGCTTGTCCCGCAGGCGCGCGCCCACGGCTTGCCGCGCGCGCGCCAACCGGGCCTGCCGGCTGCGTGTCGACGTATCCCATTGCTTGGCCGCATCGGGCGTCATGTCCTGGCTCCTGTCTGGGCCGGGCCTGGGCCCAACCTTGTCCACTTGAAATGAATTCTTGTATACACAATAGCAATTCAAGAATACAAATAGCAAGCGACTTTCCGGTTTTCCACTACACTGCGGGCCAGGACGCCGACGACGACAAGAAAGGATCCCCGTGACGAAACGCCGCTCCGAATCGCTGCGCGATACCCTGGAAGAATGCATCGCCGTCGGCGAGTTCGGCCCCGGCCATCACCTGGACGAGACCGAACTGGCCACGCGCTTCGGCGTCTCGCGCACCCCCATTCGTGAAGCACTGATCCAGTTGGCGTCGGAAGGACTGGTGGAAATCCGCCCGCGCCGTGGCGCCGTCGTGGCGGAAATCGGTCCGGCGCGGCTGGTGGAGATGTTCGAGGTCATGGCCGAGCTGGAAGCCATGTGCGCGCGCCTGGCGGCCCGCCGCATGAGCGACACCGAGCACGCGGCGCTGACCGCCGCGCACCTGGCCTGCGAAGACTCGTGCCAGGCGCGCGATCCCGATGCCTATTACCTGCGCAACGAGCACTTCCACAGCCTGATCTACGCCGGCAGCCACAACCAGTTCCTGGCAGAGGAGGCGCAACGCCTGCACCGGCGGCTGCGCCCCTACCGCCGCCTGCAGCTGCGCGTGCGCGACCGCGTCGCCACCTCGTTCGGCGAGCACGAGGCCATCGTGGCCGCGCTGCGCGCGGGCGAGGCCGACCGCAGCGCCCAGTTGGCCCGCGACCACGTGCTGGTCCAGGGCCAGCGTTTCGCCGACCTGATCGCCTCGCTGTCGCTGCTGCAGGAAACCGCCTGAGCCGCGGCAACGGCCCGCCGCCGGCCCTGCCTGGCGCCTTGTCGCGGGCGCGCGACACGGGAAAACCCGCAAGCGGCTAAAATGGCGGGTTGCCCGGACCTGTGTGCGTGGCAACCCGGATCCGCGTTCCCGCCCTGCCCCAGGCCGCCCTGGTGCCCGGCGGCGCCGGGCCCCGCCTCTCGGCCCGTCTTCGCGGCCCCCTGGCCTGCTTGGCCCACCACGCACCCAATTCGCACCCTGTCCGTTTTTTCTCGTTTCCAGCAAGCGCCGCCATGGCCTATTCCGTCAAAGAACTGTTCAAGACCCTGCAGGGCGAAGGTGCCCATGCGGGCCGCGCCTCGGTGTTCTGCCGCTTCGCCGGCTGCAACCTGTGGACCGGCCGCGAAGCCGATCGCGTGAGTGCCGCCTGCCGCTTCTGCGACACGGATTTCGTCGGCACCGATGGCGACGGCGGCGGCAAGTTCGCCGATGCACGGGCGCTGGCCGACGCCCTGGCCGCCTGTTGGGGGCCAGGCACCGAGCACCGCTACGTGGTCTTCACGGGTGGCGAACCACTGCTGCAACTGGACCCCGCGCTGATCGAGGCCGCGCACGCCCAGGGCTTCACCATCGCCATCGAGACCAATGGCACCCTGCCCGTGCCGCCTGGCGTGGACTGGATCTGCGTCAGTCCCAAGGGATCGGCGCCGCTGGCGCAAACCCGTGGCGATGAGCTCAAGCTGGTCTATCCTCAACCCGAACACACGCCGGCCCAGTTCGCCGGCCTGGACTTCACGCATTTCTGGCTGCAACCCATGGATGGTCCCGCGCGCGTGGCCAACACGGCGCTGGCGGTTGAATACTGCACCGCGCATCCGCCCTGGCGGTTGAGCCTGCAGACGCATAAATACATAGGCATTCCATGAACACCTCCGCCGATGGCCGCGCCGCCATCTCCGTCACCCGCCGCCTGGAGTTCGACGCGGGCCACCGCATTCCGGATCACCGCAGCCAATGCCGCAACCTGCATGGGCATCGCTATGTGCTGGAGATCACGCTGTCGGGCGAGGTGCTGGATACGCCGGGTGAGTCCGACAATGGCATGGTCATGGACTTCTCCGAGATCAAGTCCATCGCGAAGGCCCACATCGTCGACGTCTGGGACCACGCCTTCCTGGTCTTCCAGGGCGACACCGCCGTGCGCGGTTTCCTGGAAACCCTGCCGGACCACAAGACCGTCGTGCTGGACTGCATTCCCACGGCCGAGAACCTGGCGCGCATCGTCTTTCGCACGCTGGCGCCGCACTATCATGGCCACTACGGCCAGGCCTTGCGCCTGACGCGCGTGCGCCTGTTCGAGACGCCCAATTGCTGGGCCGACTGCCACGGCTGAAGCACCGGCGCGAACACCGGATGCACCGGGCGGCGGCCACGCCGCGCGCCCAGCCTGGACACCCTAGCCGAAACGATCCGACGGCTGCTGCACCACCACGCCATACCAGCCCATGCCGGTATAGGTTTCATAGCCCGGCGTCAGCGCATAGCCCACCAGCGCCTGTTCGGCGTTCTGGTAATGCCCGCGCTGCGCCTCGGCCTGCAGGTAATGGCGATCCGCCAGCACGCCCTTGCCGTCCGAGGCGGCGATGACGCGATAGTTCGCGTCGACCAGCAGGCAGCGCGTGCGCCCCCACTCTTCTTCGCTCAGTCCCACCGAGCGGACGACCGTGCCGGCCTGGTGCGCCCAGTCGAAGAAAATGCCCAGCACGCCCAAGGGCTTGCCGTCGCGCTGGCCGCCCGCGCGGATGGCCGTGGCATAGGCCGCCACCTGCGCGCCGCCCAGCCGCGGCTCCACGTCGATGTCCTGCGCCACGTAATCGCTGCCGCTCGCGGTTGCCATGCCGCGCCGGAACCACTGGGTGTGCGACACGTCGCTGCCCACCACGCCCGGGTAACGCGCGGGACGCCCGCAAGCCACCACGCGCCCGCTGGCATCCGCCACCCACAGGTCCAGGTAGACGGTGTAGCTGTCCAGGATCACGCCCAGGCGCTGGCTGGCATGATGGCGCGCCGCGGCCGAGCCGTCTTCCAGCACATCCACGACCGCCGCGTCGGTGGCCCACCAGCGCACGTCGCAGGAGCGTTCGTACAGGTTGCGGTCCATGGTCTCGATCATGTTCAACGCCAGATCGGCCAGGCGGCGGCCCTCATGGGCCCGGATCTCGCTGAGCGTGCTCTCGCCCAGCGCGATCAGGTCGGCGATGGAGCCGGCCAGTTCCTGGCGCAGCGAATCCGCGATTTCCGTGATCTGTTCGGAGACGTGCTGGACCTGGTTGGCCACCACGGCAAAGCCCCGGCCCGCCTCGCCCGAGCGGGCGGCTTCGATGCGGGCGTTGAGCGAGAGGTAACGCGCCTGCTGGTTGATGTCCACGATGCTGGCAATCTTGTCGTGCGAAATACGCTCGACCTGGCGCGACAATTCGACGATGCGTTCCGGTTGGTTCGCCATGGTGAAACCTCCTGCTGTCATCGGTATGACCCGGCACACGGCGGGCACACCCTTGCCTAAGCAGAAATCGGGCCCCCACGGCCTCGGACCGGCGCGGCGTGACGGTGTCTGCGGCACGCAACGCCGCCCTCGAGAGGCCCTCGCCAGCCATTGGCGGCCTTGCTACGATACGCCCGAGCGGACACGCCGCGCGATGGCGCCGTCGGTGCCGACCACCAGGACATCGCCGCTCAGAACAGAAAAAAGCTCCCGTCCCTGCCCTGGCGTATCGCCACCATGTCCAACGACGCGTACTTTCCCATCCTCGCCGTGCCCGTCACGGCCGAGCCTGCCGGCGACGACGCCAACCCCTGCCTGAGCTGCGGCGCCTGTTGCGCCCACTTCCGCGTCTCGTTCTATTTCGGCGAAGCCGATCCGCTGTATGGCGGCGTCGTTCCGCCCGCGCTCGTCACCGCGATCAGCCCGTCGCGCGTCTGCATGCAAGGCACGGAGCAAGGCTCGGGCCGCTGCGTGGCCTTGCGCGGCACGCTGGGCCAGCCCGGCATCCACTGCGACATCTACGAACAGCGCCCCACGCCCTGCCGCGAGTTCGACATGTGGGAAGCCGACGGCTCGCCCAACCCCCACTGCCAGCGCCTGCGCCTGGCGCTGAACCTGCCCGCGCTGCTGCCCCGCCCCGACGCCGAGAACGACCCCCACGGGCCGGCCACGCCGAACCAGCCACGGGCTGCGTGAAGAAAGCCGGCGCCTTGCGCGGGCTGCTCCCGAAAAAAAACGCCACCCCCTCAGGGGTGGCGCCAGCGGCACGGTAAAACCTGTTGTCTGCTGCCTGGGCAGGCGTCTTGCAACGCCCGCCCGCCTTCAGCGTGCGCCCGCCGGGCGCAGCTTCAAGATGTCGCTGCGTTCGCGCTCGACCTTCTCGCGGCTGAAGGCCATGGGCACGTACTTGCCCGTTGCCCAGCCCTCGAGCAGGTCCTTGTAGTGCGGGCTGCGCGGGTCGGCCGACTGGCCCGGCACGTTCTGCACCACGGAGTTGTCCCAGTTCGACACATCGATGACCTGGCGATAGGACGCGCCGCTGATCTGGCGGAAATCCGACTGGCGGTAGGTGGCGCGCAGCACGGTCTCGTTGTCGCCGCCCACCGGGTAGCGCGGCGTGGCCCAGGCCTGGGCGCGGTCCGGCGTCAGCAGGGGCGCCAGCGCATGCTCGAACTGGATGTGATGCAGCTTGCCCCACTCCCAGTTCGCCATGTCCGTGCCCTGGCGCTGCACGAGCTTGGCCATGCCGTCGCCCAGCGCGGCCAGCAGCAGGCCATCGCGGGCTTGCAGGCGTTGCGGGCCGAAGGCTGCGTCAGGATTCGCCAGTTTCTCCAGCACCTTCACGGTCGACAGCTTGCCGAAGATCTTGCTGGCATTGGGCGGCACATACAGCGCGGTCACGCGATTGACCACCTCGGCCAGCCAGAACTGGTACACCGTGGCGGCACGCGAATCGATGGTGTTGCGGCCATCCCATTCCTTCAGCAACTGCAGGCCGGACTGCACGCGTGAATCCGCCGAATTCAGCGATTTCGTATAGGCCAGCAGTTGGCGGGCCAACATCGAGGCCGTGTCGTACTGCAACTGGCGCGAGCTTTCCACCGTCACCTTCTGTGGCTGGCTCAGCACTTCCTGGATGCGCTGCGCGCGATAGGGCTCGGCCCACATGCGGGCAGACATTTCCTTGTAGGGGAAGTCGGCCGGCAGGTTGTACTCATTGGCCGTCGCGATGAAGCCTTCCGCCGGATTGAACTGGCGCGGCAAGGCCTTGGGATCGAGATAGCCCTGCCACTCGAAGCTGCCATCACCCGGCACGGGCAGCATGCCCGACCAGTCGGCGCGCTGGCGGATGGGCGCGATGCTGCCGCCGAACCAGCCGATATTGCCGTCCACGTCGGCATAGACCATGTTCTCGCTGGGCGTATAGTGACGCTCCATGCCCGCGACGAACTCCTGCCAGTTCTGCGCCTGGTTCAGCCGCAGGCTGGCCAGGTAGGCGGCCGTGCCCGGGAATTCCAGATAGGCCGCGCGAACCGCGAACGCCTTGCGCGTGACCGGATCCTCGAAGATCACCGGGCCGTGGCGCGTGAACTTCACCGCCCGTTGCACCGGCCCCTGGCCGCGCACATCGATGGTCTCGTTCACCGTGCGCATCTCTTCCCAGCCGGCACCGTAGCGGTACTGATCGGGGTTGGCGGGATTGGTGTCATAGACGTACAGGTCTTCCTCGTCGCCGAAGGCGAAGATCGTCAGGCCAAAGGCGATGCGGTCGTTATGCCCCATCGACACGCCCGGCAGCGCCGGCTCGCCCGCGCCGATCACGTTCCAGCCCGGCGCGTTCAGGTGCACCATGTAGCGCAGCGAGGGCATGGTGATCGCGCGATGCGGGTCGCCCGCCAGGATGGGCTTGCCCGTCGCGGTGCGGCCGCCCGAGACCACCCAGTTGTTGCTCTCGTAGCGCACGGCCAGCGGGTCGGCCTGCGGGTCCAGCGCGGCCACGCGCGTGGCCGACAAGCGTTCGGCCAGTGTCTCGCGCTCCTGCAAGGTCAGCGGGCTGCGCGGGAAATCGGCGGCCGTGAACTTCTGCCCTTCGCGCGCCAACTGGTAATTGGCCAGCACGTTGGTGGGAATCTGGCGCACATCCAGCCCCGCCGGCACCTGCAGCGCCAGCGGCGGCTCGAACACGTTCAGGTCCTGCGTGGCATTCAAGCCCACCGCCGCGACCTGCTGTGCGAGCTTGACCTCGGTGCTCAGGTTGCGCGTCAGGCCATACAGGCGGATCAGCGAGGTCTGCGGGCTCCAATGCCCCGGCAGCGTGCCGGTCAGCTTGAATTCCTCGGGCAACTGCTCGGGGTTCGCGCGCACCCAGTTCACATAGGCGTTGATGCCCTGCGAGAACGAGGTCAGGATGGCCTTGCCACGCGGGTGATAGCTGGCGAACTCGGTTTCCAGGTCACCGCGGTACAGGAACATGCGCGCCGCGCGGTCCTGCTCCACGAAGCGCGGACCGAACTGCTCGGCCATCCTGCCTTCGCCCTGGCGGCGCCACAGATCCAGCTGCCACATGCGGTCGCGCGCGGCGGCGAAACCCTGGGCATAGAACAGGTCGTGTTCGTTCTGGGCATAGATGTGTGAAACGCCGTGCTTGTCGCGCACGATCTCCACGGGCTGCTGCAACCCCGGCATGTCCAGGGCGGTGTCCTGGCTGCGCGTGGCGCAACCGCCCAGGAAACCCAGAAAGCCCGCGGCCAGGCAGAGCCCTGCCAGTCGCTTGGATACTTGCATGTCTTGTCTCCCTCCAGAGGGGCGCCGCGCCACGAACGTGGCGTGCCATCCAGCCTAGGCCCTGGTGTTATTCATTAAGGGGGCCGGCCTGCGCCGCAAGACATGACGTTACGAGGGTTTGGGGGACGGCGCTGTTTCCCGCGAGGTAACAGATGTGTGCAAGCGATTCCCGGCAGACAGGACGCCTGGAAACAAAAACGCCACCTCGTGAACTGACCCCCAGAAGTTGGACAGTTTAAAAGTCTAGGTGGCCAAGGCCTGGGTCCGGTATTGCACCGGGCTCAGGCCTTTGAGTTTGAGCCGGATGCGTTGGTGGTTGTAGTAGTGGATGAACTGGCCGATGGCTTTCTGTAGCTGGTCGATGCTGTCGTAGCGGCGCAGGTAGAAGCACTCGGACTTGAGCGTGGCGAACCAGCTCTCCATGGCGGCATTGTCCAGGCAGTTGCCCTTGCGCGACATGCTTTGCGCCAGGCCGCGCTCGGCCAGCATGCGCCGGTAGCTGGGCTGCTGGTACTGCCAGCCCTGATCGGAGTGCAGTAGCGGGGAGTCGCCCGGTGCCAGGCGGCGCAAGGCCTTCTTGAGCATATTTCCAACCAGTCCGAACAACGGACGCTCGCTGGTCTCGTAGGCCACGATCTCGCCGTTGTACAGGTCCATCACCGGCGACAGATACAGCTTCTGGCCACGCACATTGAACTCGGTCACGTCGGTGACCCACTTCTGGTTGGGGCGGTCGGCCTCGAACTGACGCGCCAGCAGGTTCGCCGCCACGCGGCCCACCTCGCCTCGGTACGAGCGATATTTCTTCGGTCGCACCAAGGACTTCAATCCCAACGCCCGCATCAGCTTCTGCACCGTCTTGTGGTTCACGCACTGGCCGGCCTGGCGCAGCGCGGCCGTGATGCGCCGGTAGCCGTAGCGGCCCTTGTGACGTGTGTAGATAGCACGGATCTTGGCCTTGAGCGCGGTGTACTGATCGACCGCACCCTGCGCCTTCAGATGGTAGTAGAACGTGCTGCGCGAGAGCTTGGCCGCCCGCAGCAACAGCGACAGCGGATGTGTCGGCCTCAATCCTTGGACAATTTGCGCTTTTTCACCAGCGCTTCGGTCCGTTCCGCTTCGATCAAGGCCTTCAATTTTTTTAGATAATCATTCTCCGCGCGCAGATAGGCCAGCTCCTCGCGCATCTGCTCGGCAGTCATGT